>VAPM010537525.1_pt1 | contig 18604 bp, 21 predicted proteins | sample 3395091 | NCBI WGS metagenome assembly VAPM01 (sample SAMN08290445, study PRJNA428436) | hydrothermal vent metagenome | isolation source: Deep-sea hydrothermal vent chimney 3 | place: Pacific Ocean: Juan De Fuca Ridge | reverse complement strand
GGCTGGTTTGCTACGTACGGAACGGATAAGCGCTGAAAGCATCTAAGCGCGAAGCCGGCTCCGAGATGAGATCTCCCACTGAAATAATCAGATAAGACCCCTGGTAGAACACCAGGTTGATAGGCCGGAAGTAGAAGCGCAGCAATGCGTGTAGCTGACCGGTACTAATAGGTCGAGGGCTTGAATTTTGAATATCGCGATTTTGTGCTCGCTATGGAGTGCTCAGAGAGCATTCATAGAGTTTTGGTGACCATAGCGGCAGGGTTCCACCCGTTCCCATTCCGAACACGGAAGTTAAGACTGCCAGCGCCGATGGTACTTGGGCCGAAGGGCCCCGGGAGAGTAGGTCGTTGCCAAACATTCCTAAGATGAGGGCCGTCTCACCGTTGGTGGGGCGGCCCTTGTCGCGTACGGACCCCGTGTGCAGGCAACAGCGGGCGATCGAGAGGACGACCATGGCACAGGACAACAGGAAACCTTCCTCGCGTGGAGGTTCGTCGTCGCGCAAGCCATCGGGATCCTCCAAGTACGGCTCCTCGGGAGGTCGCGGCGGGTCGTCGGGAGGTCGCGGTAGCTCCTCGGGAGGTCGCGGCGGGTCATCGGGGAGTAGATCGGGCTCGAAGGACTCATCGCATCCATCGTCGTCGGGGAGAGGCTCGTCGTCGGGATCGGGTGGACCCAGGAAGCCCAAGAAGCAGTACTCGGCGACGACGCGCGACGTCACTCAGGCAGAGTACGCAGAGTACGCAGAAAAGCAGAAGCGACGCCGTGATCTTCAAGGCGCTGCCGTCAACCTGCCGAACTGGGTGATCGAAGGCGTGGCCCGCGTGACCCCGAAGGATCGCGTCGCTCTGACCCTCGAAGCGCTGGGAGCAGCCTCCGAGGCCCTCGCCGACGGAAATTTCCAATCCGCGATCCGCCACGGCAACCGCGCGAAGTCACTCTCACCGTCGGATGCGACGATCCGTGAGACGATCGGCATCGCTGCATACCGTCTTGGCGATTGGAAGACGGCGTTGACGGAGCTGAGGGCGTACCGCCGCATCGCGGGAGAGACTACACATCTCCCGATCGAGATGGACGTGTTGCGGGCTCAGGGCCGCTCCAAGGACGTCGAGGCTGCATGGCAGGAGCTCCAGAAGCGGCGGGGTCACGGACTCGTGATGAACGAGGGCAAGATCGTCTACGCCTCGTACCTCATCGACGAAGGCCGCGCCGATGAAGCATGGCAGATCGTGAGCGTGAATCCGGCCAGACTCGAGCAGGACCCCAACGAGGGCCATCTCCGGCTCTACTACGTTGCAGCCCGCGCCGCTGCGGCTCGAGGTGATCGGGGTATGGCCAGGAGGCTCTCAGACGCCATCATCCTGAATGATCCGTCGTTCCCGGGGTACGAGCAGCTCGAATCGGAGATCGCAGCGATCCCACCGGGCGAGTGACGACTGGGAGGGGTATGGCGCCCTATAGGGCATCGGAGTTCCATCCAGCCCGGTTCTGTCGCACCCTCGAGGTACGTTGGTCACGTCCCGCACTTCCGCCAGGAAAGGAAGTGCCATGGATCTCAATCTCATCGTTCTCTCCGGAAGGATCGCCGCCGAACCCGAAGTGCTGACGTTCGCATCTGGGACGCGGCTCCTGCGGCTTCTCGTCACGGTCAGGAGCCAGGAGCCACGCAGGCGGATCGATGTGCTACCGGTGGTCCTGTGGGATCCCGCCGACGATGTAGTGCCGGACGAGCCGTGTCGTGGCGCGGGTGTATGGGTGGCGGGTTCGGTACAGCGACGGTTCTGGTCGGTTGGTGAGGGCAGAACGAGCCGGGTCGAGATCGTCGCCCACGACGTGAAGATCAGGATGGAGGAGCTCGACTCACAAGGTGAGGAACACGGTGCTGCCTAAGGTTGTCCCCTATGTCTCGGACCATCATCGCAGCAGCTTCTGAGTCGGCGACGTCATGTGGCGTCGCGGTGGCAGACCTCGGTGGCAACGCTGTCGACACTGCCATTGCAGCGGTGCTCGCGTCGATGTCGACCGAGTTGGGCATCGTATCGCCGGGGGCTGGCGGGTTCATCACGATCTGGCCACCAGAGGGCGAGCCGGTCGTCATCGATGCGTACGCAGAGATGCCCGGACGCGGACTCGGGAAGAATCGCAGGATCGAGACGAAGCGTGTGTCGATGGAGTACGGCGGTGGGATGGACACGATCGTTGGATGGGGGAGTACCGCAACGCCGGGGGCGTTGAAAGGATTCGAGGTCGCGTCACAGCGTTTCGGTGCCGTTCCTTGGGCCGAGTTGTTCCACCCGACCGTACGACTCCTCCGTGATGGGTTCAGGGTGTCTCAGGCAAGCGGGTACTACCTCTCCTACGCACACGATGCCATCTACGGCTGGGATCCTGAGACGGCGCCGGCGTATCACCGTCATGATGGATCACCGCTCCAGGCGGGCGACGTCATCACCAACACGACCCTGGCCGACTGTCTCGAGGCACTAGCACATGAAGGATCCGATCTGTTGTACCGCGGTGACCTCGGTGCCGCCCTGGCTCGAGCGTCAGCCGAACGCGGCGGTCTCATCACGATTCACGATCTCGAAGAGTACGCGGCCGTGGTGCGAGCCCCGGCCCGCGTTGGTCTGCGCCGGTGGGATGTAGCGACGAACGCTCCACCTGCTGTTGGTGGTATCACCGTATCGGCACTCGTCACCCTTGTCGATCGTCTCCACATCTCGGGCTGGGATGCGCTCGAAGTAGCCCGCTATGCAGCGGCGCAAGATGCCGTATTCAGTTTCCGCAGGAGAGAACTCGACGGCGATCAGGACCGTTTCGGTGGCGCCGACGTGATGCTGGAACTCGCACAGCAGGGAGACCTTGCAGCGATGCACCGAGCACCGAGCACCGTCCACGCCTCAGCGGTGGACGATGATGGTCTCGCGTGTTCCGTCACGGTGTCGGCCGGCTACGGTTCAGGAACCGTGATCCCCGGCACCGGGTTCGGCCTCAACAACTCCCTCGGAGAGATCGAACTCATCTCCGAAGGCCTCCACGCACTCCCCGTTGGGCAACGACTGCTCTCGAACATGGCTCCGACGATCGCACGCTCCACGAACGGTGATCTGCTCGCTATCGGTTCGCCCGGGGCAGATCGGATCACGTCGGCGATCGCTTCGGTACTCATGAACTTCGTCATGTGCGGTATGGACCTCACCAGTGCCATCGCCCATCCACGGATCCATGCTGAGATATTCGATGGAGTGCGGTCTCTTGCGGTGGAACCGGGAATCGACGTCTCCGCCGTCGAGGGTCTCGCTATCAGAGAGCTTCCCGCGGACTCGATGTACTTCGGCGGTGTGCAAGCAGCGCTACGCGACAGCGACGGGACGCTGATCGGTGGGTCGGATCCGCGACGCACGGGAGCCGTAGGCATCGGTGGCTCCCAAGGGTGAGCCTTCGCGCAGGTGATACGGCTGTTCCTCGACGGCCACCGGTCCGATAGAGCATCGGCGCTCCGTACCCTGTCGCCGTGGCAGCCTTCGATTTCTCGACGTTACGGAAACCGCGATGGATCCTTCTCATCATCGTGGGTGCTCTTCTATCGGTCTGGTTCGTACGTCTCGGGTTCTGGCAACTCTCACGTCTCGAGGAACGACGAACGTCCAATGCGCTCATCGAGGCGCGCATGGAGGAGCCCCCGGGCTCGTTCGATGGTCTCGTCGGCCAGTACGGAGCCGATCCTGATGCGCTGATATACCGCCAGGCCATCGTCACCGGCAGGTATCTGACCCCGGACGAGTTCTTCTCCGTGGGACGCAACTACAGCAGTGTCACGGGCACACTCGTCATGACGCCCCTCGAACTCGACGACGGTTCGATCATGATCATCGTGCGGGGCCTCGTGCCTGTCGGAACGGAAGGGCCTCCAGCAGACGGGTACCTTCCCCCGGTGGGGACGGTCACCCTCACGGGACGACTCGACGACGGCGAAGAGCCGCTACGTATCGGCGAGTCGCCTCCTGAGAACGGGACGATCGAGAGCATCAGCAGGGTGGACCTTGCCTACATCGACGAATGGTCCGAATTCGACGTTCTCCCGGTCGACCTGCTCCTCGATACGCAGCAGCCCGCGGGAGCCAACGCGATGCCGATCACGATCCCGGCACCTGAGCTCAGCGAGGGAAAGCACCTCGGATACGCAGTTCAGTGGTTCGCATTCGCTCTGATGGCTCTCGTTGGTGCGGCCGTGCTCGTATGGCAAGCGGGCACCGAGAAATCTAAGGACGTAGCCTCTCAGGAGCCACCGATTCACGGGTGATACCCGCATTGGCGAGCCGTGGGGGAACAGTGTCCGAGATGATCAACGACGATGCCAGCTCTCCGATCGCCGGGCTTGTCATGATGCCGTACCCTCCCTGGCCGACCAGCCAGAAGAACCCGTCGTGGTGAGCGTCGAACCCCACAGCGGGGACCCGGTCGGGTGTGAACGTGCGCAATCCGGCCCACGTGTTGTTGACCGAGCGAATGGAGAATGTCGTTGCATCGTTGATCCGCTCGATCCCGAGAGCGATATCGATCTCGGGGGTTCGAGCGTCACACGGTGGCGAGGGAATCTCGCTTTCGGCCGAACCGAGGATGTTGGGCCCCTCCGGCTTGAAGTACCAACGCTCTCTCGCGTCTGTGACGAACGGCCATCCTGTGTTGGGTATCGGGGAGGCAGTTGTGAATACGGATCGCAGCAGAGGCGTCAGTCCGAGGGGTCGGACCCCCGCGATCTCCGCGACTGTATCTCCCCACGCTCCCGACGCGTTCACGATGACCGACGCCTCGATCTGATGATCGCCGGCGTGCACGGTCCAGGAGGAGCCGGCGCGCTCGATCGTATGGACGCGAGCGCTGGTGAGGATCGTGGCCCCGTTGTTCCGAGCGGTGCGTGCGTAGAGCGTCTGGAGCGCATCGACATCGATCTCCATTGCCAGGGGTTCGTAGAGGCCTCCCGACGTCGCGTCTGATGCGAACGCCGAACACAGTTCTGCGACCGATGTGGGGGAGACGCGCTCGAGTGTGGGGACGAGCGGTGAGAACGTCTCGTACATCTCATCGAGCACGTCGGCATCTTCAACGCCTCCAACGAAGAGCACGGGCAGTGGACTCGTCAGGGAGTCGTGTGAGACGAGGAAGTCGTGTGAGGCGATCGTGAGACGTCGGATCGGACCGTCGCCGTAGCACTCGGTGTAGAGGGCGGCGGAACGTCCTGTCGTGTGATAGCCGAGGAACTCCTCGGCTTCGACGACGATCACGTCGGCCTCGGCCGAGAGCCAAGCCGCCGCCGATAGTCCAGCGATTCCACCACCGATGATCAGTATGTCCGTCTGCATGGATTCACGGTACCGCTGGTGCCGATCTCATGCACAGGCCGGCGGCCCTCGATGAGTACGATGCACCTATGACAGACACGATCTACTCAACCGATTCCTATGCCAGGTCCATGTCCGCGCACGTCGTCCGTACCGATCGCGGCGACAACCGGGTCCTCCTCGACCGTACGGTGTTCTACCCCGGGGGAGGAGGCCAGCCTCACGACCTCGGCACGCTTGCGATCGGTGACGACCGACTTGCCGTGGTACGCGTAACGAGTGACCGAGATGGCGTGTGGCACTGGCTCGAAGGCGTGCTCCCGGGGGAGGGGACCGATCTCGAGGGTGAGATCGACTGGGAGAGACGCTACGCACTGATGCGGACGCACACCGCAATGCACGCCCTGTGCGGAGTCGTATGGAGGCGGTTCCACAGCCCGGTCACAGGCGGCAACATGAAACCGGGGGAGGGGAGACTCGACTTCGACATCCCGGACTGGAACTCCGAGGATCTCCCGATCGTTGAGCAGGAGCTCAATGAGGAGCTCGCCCGTCACCGCGCCGTCGAGGTGTCGTTCCTTCCGCGCAACGCTGCGGACGAGGACCCCAGTTTGATCCGCACGAAGGTGAACCTGCTTCCCGAGTTCATCGAGGAGGTGCGGGTCATCGACATCGTGGGACTCGATCGGCAGGCCGACGGTGGCACCCACGTCGGGCAGACGGGCGAGGTCGGGAACATCGTCATCCCCAAGGCCGAGAACAAGGGACGGGGGTTCAGGCGCATCCGTGTCCGGCTGGAAGAAGGCAAGTAGCCGCCACTTGTCGGTTGCCCGTTCCCGACATCGGCGTTGAGATTCACCGGCGCTAGAAGCCGCCGCCTCCGGCGCTGTCTCCCGCTCCGCCGGAAGCCTCGGTTGAGAGGCCGGGTACGAAACCGGGACGATCCTCGGCTTTCGCAGCGGCCTGAGCCGACCACTCTTCGGTGAGCTCTGCCATGATCGCGAGTTCTGTCATTCGGTCACTCTCCGTTGCCGACGAGGTCGTCGGTGGAGACCTCCACCATGACCTCGTCGAGGGGTTTGCGTTCGAGGTCCGGGACCTCGCAGTCGTGCGCGGCGTACCCGATCGGGAACAGGATGAACGGGCGCTCGTTCTCGGGTCGACCGAGGAGCTCCCGCAGGAACCCCATCGGGCTCGGCGTGTGGGTCAGTGTTGACAGGCCCATGCGGTGGAGTGCGTCGATGAACATGCCGCAAGCGATACCGACGGACTCTTTGACGTAGTAGTGATGCTTGCGGGATCCGTCGGGACGAAAGCCGTAGCGCTGCTCGAAGACGACGACGATCCACGGGACCGTCTCGAGGAAGGGCTTACGCGAGTCGGTCCCCAGGGGTTCGAGATCCTTCTTCCAGTGCGGCGGGAGTCGGCCACCTTCGTAGTTCTCTCGCTCCTCCGTCTCCGCTGCATCACGGATGCGACGCTTCATCTCGGGGTCCCCGATAAGGACGAAGGTCCATGGTTGCTGGTGTGCTCCACTGGGCGCAGTCGAAGCACACAGGATCGCCTGCTCGATCATCGAACGCGGAACAGGCTCATCAGAGAAGTCACGTACCGATCGACGGGAGTCCATCTCGCAGTACACATCAGCAGCCACGGAGAGCCTCTCGTCCTTCGGGACGTCGAGCGGTTGATAGGGCACGGTTCGTACGGGCATGCCCGAACTTTACGCATCTCCGACGAAGTGTCTCAATCAATGTGTCCGATGGTGTGCCCCGGGCTTCTCGAACGATCCTGTCGGGGTAGGTCGTGAACTGTGTCGAGTTGCGAGCGAACCGCGATCCGTGCCCGCGTGAACACCGCCGTGGCCTGGCGGTGGGTGAGCGTGAAGTCGAGGTCACCTCGCACAGGGACGTCGAGCACGAGATCTGCACCCTCGATCGTTCTCGGAAGGGAGTACCGGGCGCGGACCCCTGCAACCAACACTGCGCGGGCGAGCGAGTACGGACCGTGGATCGGTTGATGGACGTGGGGGTCACCGTCGGGCACCAACCGGAACCCGAAGACCGGCCGGTCATGGCCCACGACGCCGATCGGGTAGTTGGCAGCCATGGCTCCATCTGAGAACAGGACGCGTTCGTCGTTGATGGTGTCATGCATGGCCACGGGTATGAAGAGGAACGGCACGGCAGCGGACATCACCAGGCTACGGGCGACCGAGAAGGAGCCTGGATCGATGCCGTACCCGGGTAGGCAGTGGGGAAACGACACTCCCGCGCCGTGCGTGAGATCGGTGGCAATCACCTCGAGCGCGTGTTTCGGCAGGTCGTTGAACGTGCGCACACCCTTGCGCAGCAGCATCTTCGTCCAGACTGCCTCGATACGCCGCGTTCTGTGGATGCCTCGATGCGTCATGAGTGCGAGATGCTGACCTATGAGCGGTACACGTGCCGGCGGGACGGGATCGAGTAGGCCAGGCCAATCCATTCCAGCCACTTCACGCTCGAGATCCTCTGCATCGAACCCGGATGCGAGGAGGGCAGCAACGAGAGCACCGGCCGACGTACCGACCGTTGAACGGAACACGTATCCGGCATCGAGCGTGGCTGCCGCTGCACCTGCAAGGGCGATACCGCGAACGCCGCCGCCTTCGAATACTGCGTTGATCTCCATACGGCGTGAACGCAGTGTCGTCGGTCATGACCGGTCGAAATGTCGACTTCTGGACAGATATCGGGAACCGACGAACCCCCGGCCGCGTTCCTTGATGTATGGAACGTCTCGAAGATCAGCATGCAGCGTGGCTGGCGCGGACCTTCGGGCGCACCGACTATCTACCGCTTACGCGCGAAGATGCAACGGCCCTCGCCCAAGCCGGCACGGTCATCGACAAGTACAAAGGCACGCACCTGTTTCGAGAGGGTGAGCCTTCCGATGCGACCTATGTGTTGCAGGAAGGCGAGGTCGAGCTCTATCGCGTGTCTGGGAGCGGTCGATCTGTTTTCGGACGCATAGGTACAGGAGCGGTGGTCGGGGACATCGCCATGTTCCAGGGGAGGCCGTACCTCTCCTCCGCGCGAGCGGTGACGAGTGTCCGTGCGCTCAAGCTCGAGCGTGAGCCCCTCATCTCTCTCCTCCTTGCACGGCCGGTCATCGCGATGCGCTGGCTCGTCAACGGTCTCGGACAACTCGAAGCTACGCAACGAAGCCTGATCAGGTTGATGAACCGCACCGTGCTCGAACAGGTCACAGACCTTCTCCACGACGAACAAGACCGATTCGGAGAGGTTCGCCTTTCCCAGGCAACGATCGCCGAACTCCTGGGTGCTTCCCGGCAGTCCGTCAACGAAGCGCTCGGAAAGTTGAGATCCTCCGGAGCCATTGATACCGGCTATCGCAGGATCACCGTGATCGCTCCAGATATGCTCACAGCGTCGACTTCGGCCTAGGTTCGTTGCCCCGTCCGCGAGACGATCAGGCCGAGTATCGCGGCGCCTGCGAGTACAGCGATGCTCTCGGTGAGAGGGTCTGAGAAGGGAGCGACGGCCGGCCCGTCCATGTTCCCTGTGATCGTCAAGACCACGATCGTCAGCGACGCCATAGCGACCCCGGTCAGGACTCCGTTGAGGGCGTCCTGTCTTCCGCGAAGCAGGAACGCTGGGAGGAGCGGAAGGAAGATCGGGCCGAGGTGCAGCGTCGTCTCGGGTCGTAGCGCCCCAACGATCAGCCACACGACGGCAATGCCCGCCGTCCACGTCATGACCGATCGAAACGGGCTCGTCGATATCTGCGATGTGACCATACAAGAGCAACGCCACACGAGGCGGGTCGGCACGAGGACAGTCTGAAGTCCGACACTGCGAGGAGCACCTTCTTGGTGTATCGAACCGGTGTACGCAGATATCCAACGACACCGATCGACGAGAGGTTCGCTTGGGTGAACGTCGATGATGTCGAGGGGTTGAAGCGCTGACTTCCCGCAAGAGAATAAATCCGTAGCTTGCAACTAAGGATATAATGGGAGTGTGGCCAAGGAGGTCGGTGGTTATGAACAACCGGAGGAGCCGACGAGGCTTCGTTGTGTTGGGAGCCGTTCTGATCCAACTATCGCTCGGAGTGATCTACGCCTGGTCCGTGTTCACGCCGGCGTTGACGGAGGCCGGGTGGAGCAGGACGCAGACGCAGCTTGTGTTTGCAGCCGGACTTGCTTCCTTCGCCATGACGATGGTGATCGCAGGGAGGAACCTAGCTCGTATCGGCCCACGGCCTCTCGCTGTGGCCGGTGGTATCACCCTCGGTATGGGGTACATGGTTGCTGCTCTCGGCGGAGGCACACACTTTTGGACGGTGCTCATTGGGGTCGGCATCATCGGCGGTGCAGGCATCGGTCTTGCTTACGTCGTTCCAATCGCGGTGGGGATGCGCTGGTTCCCAGACCACAAGGGGTTGATCACGGGCCTTGCCGTTGCCGGCTTCGGATTTGGAGCGCTCGGGTGGATCAAGGTCGCCGGTTCGTGGGGGAGCGTGATCGACGGATACGGGATCGGTTCGACCTTCATACTCTACGGTGTTGCCACAGCAGCCCTCGTTCTCGTCGGTGCGATCTGGATGCGCATGCCCCCGCAGGGATGGGTTCCATCAGGTTTCGAGGCACCGGTCACCGCTGCAGGCACCGGAGGCGAAGACTTTGTGCCACGCGAGATGCTCAGAACCCCCCAGTTCCATCTGATGTCGTTCACGTTTGCGGTCAGTGCGGGAGCCGGCCTGATGGCCATCGGGCTCATGAAGCTGTATCCGGTCGAGGCGTTGGCACGGTCCGGTGTGTCCGACGTTCGGGCAAGTGCGATCGCAGGAACGGCGATGGCCGTCTTCTTCAGCCTTGCCAACGGTGTCGGACGGATCGTGTGGGGCACTCTCAGTGATCTGCTCGGGCGGAAGTGGTCCGTGGTCACGATGGCAGCAACCCAGGGTGTCTTCCTTGCCCTATTCGTCCCCATGGCCGGCAATGAGTACACCCTCTACGTGGCCGCGGCACTGATCGGATTCAACTTCGGTGGCAACTTCGCGCTGTTCCCTGCACTCACGGCCGACGAGTTCGGGGACCGGACGGTCGGGCAGAACTACCCCTGGGTATTCCTCGCGTACGGGGCGGGAGGGATCGTGTTCCCGATCCTCGGTGGTGTCCTGGGAGATCTCGGGAACTTCCGTCTGGCGTTCGCGATCTGTTCTGTAGCGTGTCTCGTTGGGGCGGCTGCTTCGGCTGCTGTGTTTCCGCCGCGACGTGCCGACGTCGAGAGACCGTTGTCAGTGTCCGGGTTCGTGCACAACGCACGGCTGGCGGGGTCTGGCCGTACGTGATGCGATTTCGGATCACGTAGAGGGCTGGCTCACCGATCGTCGTATCCTGCCTGGGATGCACGAGAGAACGCTCACATGAACTTCGCTGCCTGGACGCCGATCTTTGCCGTCGTTCTTCTGCTCACGCTCGGGAGTCTCGGGCATCTTGCTACCCATCGTGTCCCGTACATGCCGAAGTGGGCGTGGGCGGTGCTCATCGTCGTGGGGATGCCGATCGGTGCCCTGGTGTACATCGCCGTTGTGATCTTCGGGTGGGGAGTCCAAAGGGAAGACGCCGAGGGCCGCACCGGCGAGTAGACCGGCAGCGGTGGGGGAGTCGGTCGGGTCACCAGTTGACTTCGGCACAACCTGTATGGGTGTCGGGTTCGACCTGCAGCGTTGCGTGGGGGATAGCGAAACCGTCCTCGAGGATTCGCCTCGCCTCGTCGAGGATCGGGTGAGGATCGACGGTTGCACCGGTGACGAGATGGACCGTTGCAACGTCCATCTCAGACGTCAACGTCCAGACATGCAGGTCGTGCACATCGGTCACACCGGGGATCGACGTCAGGCGGCCCCGTAGCTCCTCGATATCGAGACCCTCGGGCGCTGCCTCGACGAGAACGCGAAGTGCTCGACGTCCGAGGTGCCAGGCTCTCGGGAGGATGAACAGTCCAATCGCGGCGCCGAAGAGCGGGTCGGCGTACACCCATCCGGTGAACTGGATGATCAGTGCGGCGATTATGACACCGACTGATCCGAGGAGGTCGGCGAGGACCTCGAGGTACGCACCTTCGACGTTGAGTGACTCATCGGCTCCTGTGCGTAGCAATCGCCAGGAGATGATGTTGACGATCAATCCGGCGACTGCAACCACAAGCATCGGCATCGAGAGGATCTCTGGAGGATTCTGGAAGCGTTTGGCGGCTTCGTACAGGACGTAGATCGCGACGCCAAAGAGAAGAACCGAGTTGGCGAGAGCCGCAAGGATCTCGAGGCGGTAGAGGCCGAATGTACGGTGGCCGTCAGCGTTCGCGTTGTTCGCGGCGGTGATCGCAGCCAACGCCATAGCGAGGCCGATGGCATCGGTTGCCATGTGTCCGGCGTCCGAGAGCAGTGCCAGGGACCCTGTGATGAGGGCTCCGACGATCTCGACCACCATGAAGATGACGACGAGGATGAACGAGATGACCAGTGGGCGCATGTGGCGCTGGCCTGCACGGATCGATCCATGCTGATGGTCGCCACTCATGGGCGGTCCTCGTGATCGTGGAGGTAGTGCTCGACGGCGACATCGAGGAGAAGTCGCACGTGTGTGTCGGCGACCCGGTAGAAGACCACACGGCCGGCCTTCCTGCTTCGTACCAGCCCGGCAAGTCTCAGCTGCCTGAGCTGGTGGCTGGTGGCCGACTCGGACGATCCGACGACACGAGCGAGGTCGCCGACGCTGAGTTCCCCGGCCTCGAGTAACGCGTACACCATGCGAACGCGAATCGGGTCGGCAAGGAGCTGAAAGCGGGCAGCGAGTTCGCCGGCTTCGTCCTCGGACAGGATCCGTTCCATGACGGCGTAAACCCGTTCGGGGTCGATGAGGCGTTCTTCGGGGTGCTCTTCATGGTCCATGGTGGGGATGGTAGATTCACTGATGCCGTAACACTCGTTCATATGTTCAGATATCGATATATGGAAGGCCTGACTCAAACGCCCATAATCCACGTTATGTAACATATTGGCCTCTGGCGCTGAAATGGCTCGTATACGGCTCAAATCAGCGCCAGAATCCTGGTGGTCCCCCGGGGTGTGGCTAGGCTTGCGGACTCGAGGGAGGCACCGTGGCTGACTGGATCACTGAAGCGATCGAGACGAATGCAGCGTTTCTCTCGCGTATCGACCCCGAACGCCTCTCCCGCGAACCGCCCACTCGCCGTGTGGTGATCACCTGCATGGACTCGCGGATCAACCTCGAAGCGATCGGCATCCCCTCCTTCGCCGCCGATGGACACAGTGACTCACGGATCGCGATCATTCGCACCGCCGGCGCCCGGTGCCCCGAACGCTCGCTGTTCGTTTCACTCTTCAAGGCCGACGTCGAAGAGATTCTTGTGCTCGGTCATACCGAGTGTGCCCTCGTTGCGGCACACACCGAGATCGCCTCGATCGTCGAAGTGTTGCGGGCTCGCGTCGATGGACGAGACGTCGACGCCTTCCTCGATGGCATCGGTGCCTCCAGCGACGAAGACATCAGGCGATGGCTCGGGACAATACCGGGATCCGCCGAGGGCGTGCTGGCGCAGATGGAACTCATCCGTTCGCTGCCGTTCGTCCCGCAGGAGGTTGCCGTGCACGGCCTCGTCTACGACGTGGACACGGGTGTGGTCCATCCTGTAGAGGAACCTGCCGGATAGGGATCCACTCCCCCACTCCTCTTCCCCACAGCGCAGCGGCATTGTCGCGCGGCCGCGCTTCAGTCGTACGGGTACGCGCAGTCTCTCGAGCCAGATCGAGGGCCGAGAGACAAGAGTCGCTCACCCGACAGTTCTGGTACTTGCTGCGTCACTCCCCTGTTTGTGGTGACAGAGATCACACAACGAGGAGAGGAGATCTCATGGCAATCACATTCGACAAACTGGTGACGCCGTCGCAGTCGGACGACTACCGCACGGTGCTGCCGCACAAGAACGTCGGGATCGGGATCGGTGTGCTTGGAGTCCTGATCGGTATGATCGTTGTCGGGCTCGCGCTCAGCGCAGCCAACGATCTTGCAGCAGGTGGAGAGAGTGCCGGAAGGCTCCTGGCTATCGGCTTCGGACTCAACACGCTGGCCCTGGGAACACTCAAGTTCGGCATTGCTGTCGTCCTCATCGGGATCCTGGTTCGTCTCTGGCTCAGGATCGACAGCGTCGAGGTCGCGGTAGCTGCACTGAGGCCGACGGACCACGGTGACGGTGCACCTCTCGGGGACATCGACACGGAGTACGGCCGTGCGACCGTGACGGGCACACCGCCCGCCACGCTACCCATCCACAAGATGGCGAGAACCATGTGGTTCCCGATGGTCGTCATGGGACCGATGCTCCTGATCGCAGGAGTCGTCACCTCGATCGTGTGGTCGAACAACATCGGTTCGACCACCGGTGTTGCGGCTTCAGCATGGACGCAGGGGTTGCAGTTCCTCGGCGAAGGGTTCATCCTTGCCGGAATTTCGTTCCTGCTCGGATCGATCCTCGGCGCGCTCCGTGAGGGTGGCGGGCAGGTTCAAGCAGCACTCGGGCTCAACGTGACGACACTCAAGATGCCAACGACGGCGAAGGCCTTCGTTGCGTTGATGGCTGCGGGCCTCATGATGGAGATGGTGCAGTTCGGCCTGTACCTGTACACATTGACGTTCGACACACCAGCACAGATCGCACCGTGGTGGGCGTGGCTCGGACCGCTGCGTGAGCTCGGCCTCGCCCTGCTGCTCGCAGGCATCGTCCTTGCGCTCGCAACCATCGCGAACGTGCTCGGGTTCCAGTTCTCCCGCATTCGATCCATCGTCGCCACAGGCGAGTAGGAGGGTTCATCATGACTACAGCAACCATCAACGACTTCGACACGCAGACGACGACGGGGGCACCGGAGCGGATCATGCCCCAGAAGGTCGGGTCTGCACTCTGGGCTCCCATGTTTGTCATGTCCCTCATGGGCTTCACTGTGGGTTTCGTCCTGGCAATCATCAAGGCGAACCTCATCGCCACAGGAGGGAACCCGCTCGACATAGCGGCGATCTCGCAGTACCAGCCTGCAGCGATGTTCTTCGGATTCGCTTCCGTGTTCGCTGCGATCTCGTTTGCGATCGCAAAGATCCTTGGCGAGTTCAGGGTTGGCGGTGGGTCCGTCCAGGAGGCAGCGAACGCCGACGTCAAGACGCTTCAGATGCCGACAACGGCGAAGGTATTCATCGGCATCATGGTGATGGCGATGATGGTCATCCTCGCGGCAGTCGTTCTCCACGTTGTGGCGGGTGTAACGATCGCCGGCGGCGGTGTGTCGGCGCTCCAGGTCGAGCAGTGGACGATCTGGCTCGAGGCTGCACGCCGGTTCGGTGTCCAGCTCTACCTGTTCTCGATCCTGCTCGGGCTGGCTTCGATCATCCAGGTCATCCGATACCAGAGCTTCCGTATTCGACAGGTTGCAGAGACCCCGTAACTGTCCACAAGCGGCGAAGGGAGGGTGCTACCTCGTAGCGCCCTCCCTTTTCGCGTCGTGAGAGTGTCGAACGCTGACGTGGTGCTGGAGATGGGTGCTACTGGCGGGGTCGACCGAGCTGGTCGCGTTCGGTATCCATGCGGTACAGCTCGTCCGCACCGGGGATGACGATCTGTGGGTCGGGCGTAAAGTCGAGGCTGGTGTCCCGATCGGCGTAGTCGACGGCGTTGAGGATCACCTTCATCGAGTTCAGGCGAGCCTTTGGCTTGCTGGCGGAGCGGATGATCGTCCACGGAGCCGAACTCGTCGACGTGCGCTCGAGCATGCGGTGCTTCATCTCGGTGAAGTCGTCCCAGTACTCCTGGGCCTGGACGTCGATCTCACTCAGCTTCCACTGACGGAGCGGGTCGTTCAACCGGCGATTGAAGCGCTTCTCCTGGGTTTCCTTGTCGACACTGAAGTAGAGCTTCACGAGCACGGTTCCCTGACGAACGATGTCCTTTTCGAACCCGACGACACCCCGGAGGAAGTCGCGGTACTGCTTCTTGGTGCAGAATCCGAACACGGGTTCGACCATCGCCCGGTTGTACCAGGAACGGTCGAACAGCACCATCTCGCCTCCGGCCGGGAAGGTCTCGACGTATCGCTGGAAGTACCACTGGGTCAACTGCTCGTCGGTAGGTTTTCCGAGGGCAACGACGCGGTAACGCTTCTCGTTCATGTACCTCGTGATGCGCCGGATCGTCCCGCCCTTTCCTGAGGCATCGCGGCCTTCGAAGATGACGATCATCGGGATCTTCTTCGACTCGAGATGGCGCTGGAGCTTGAGAAGCTCGATCTGGAATGGGCGCAGCGGGCTGTCCTTCTCGATGACGGCGCGCAGTTTGTCCCTCTCGCCGATCACCTCATCGAGGCGTTTCTCGAGCGCTGTCAACTGATCCTCGGGCTCATCTGCGGGGTACACGTCCACCTGGGGTCGCGTGTCGGTCAAGGCTGCTCCACTTCGTCTGCGGGAAGAGGGTACCAGCGATCGTGAGTGGTACCCAACAAAAGGAGGACCCCGGGTACTGCCCCAACTGCGGTACCCGGGGTCTGCGCGCGCGAAGCCTGATTCAGCTCCGGGGAACCGGTGACGTCCGTCGTGGACGGGTGTACGTCGCGGTCTCCATGCCAATACCTTAGTCGAATACTACGGATTACGTCAATCGGGGTCGATCGACCTGCAGATGGTGGGAAGGTGTGCCAAGGTAATGCCATGGTCGACTCTCGAGAACCCCGATGAAGGCCGCATGCTTCGCAACGTACGGCGGGTCCATCGACGTCGTGGATCTCCCAGACCCCATCCCTCCCGAGGGCGGGGTTGTTCTGGAGGTGCATGCCAATGGCGTGTGTCGGAGTGATTGGCACGGATGGGTCGGCCACGACGATTCGATCTCACTCCCCCACGTCCCCGGGCACGAGATGAGCGGTGTTGTCATCGATGTTGGACCAGGCGTCGATCCCTCGTTCGTCGGGCGTCGTGTCGTTGTCCCGTTCATTCTCAGCTGCGGTGAGTGTTCGCAGTGCGCCTCTGGGAACCACCAGGTCTGTGAGCGACAGTATCAACCGGGCTTCTCGGGGTGGGGAGCGTTCGCACCCTATGTGTCACTTCCGTATGCATCGGGCAATCTGATAGACCTCCCCGAAGAGATGACGTTCGTGACGGCTGCCGGGCTTGGATGTCGATTCGCCACGGCCTTCAGGGCGGTGGTAGACCAGGGTGCGGTGTCGGTGGGCACCAGCGTGGCAGTCTGGGGGTGTGGCGGCGTCGGTCTCTCCGCCGTCATGATCGCTTCTGCGATGGGGGCAAACGTCATAGCGATCGACGTCGATCAGGCAGCACTCGACTTCGCCGGAGTGTGTGGAGCGACGGAGACGGTTCTTGCGGGAGGCGGTGTCGATGCTGTCGAGGCTGTACGAGACCTTTCGGGGGGCGGCGTTGACGTGTCGCTCGACGCCCTTGGATCAACCCAGACGTCGGTGAGTTCCATCGGATGCTTGGCCGTGCGTGCGAGACACGTCCAGGTCGGGTTGATGGTCGGCGAACATGGCCGACCCGCGATCCCCATGTCGGACCTCCATGCCAAGGAAGTCGAGTTCTACGGGAGCCACGGCATGGCGGCGTGGCGCTACCCGGACATGCTCGCCATGATTGTCGATGGCCGTCTCGATCCTGGGGCACTGGTCACAGAGACGTTCGATCTTGGAGGCGGGGTACGGCATCTCATGTCGATGGACACCTTCCCCGGCACCGGCTTTGCTGTGATCACCGACTACCCGAGCTGAGGTCTCTTGGTCCTAGCCGTCCGGTAGCCTCTACCGCTGACCCCTGGGGCTTCGATGAACATCTCAACGTTGGACAAGCGACTCGTGACGATCCTGTTGATCGTCTTCGTCCAGATGGTTGGCGCAGGGATGATTCTCCCCATCCTTCCGATATACGCACAGAAACAGTTCGGCCTCTCCCCCGTAGCGATCACCCTCCTCGTTTCATCGTTCTTTGCTGCCCAGTTCCTCGCAGGGCCCTTCCTTGGAAGGTTGAGCGACAGGATCGGACGCGTGCCGGTGCTCGTGTTCTCTCAGATCGGTACCGTGGTCGCGTTCGCCGCGTTCGGGCTGGCCTGGGCACCGTGGGTCCTGTTCGCAGCACGGGTCTTCGACGGCCTCACCGGCGGCAACATCGTCGTCGCTCAGGCGTACATCACGGACGTGACGCCCAGGGAGAACAGGGCTCAGGCGCTCGGGCTCATCGCTGCGATGTTCGGCCTCGGATTCATGATCGGTCCGGCGATCGGGGGGCTCCTGGTGGGCTTCGGAGGGCCGAGAATTCCGTACTTCTTCGCAGCGGGTGCAGCGGTTGTCGTTGTTGCCCTCACCATTCTGACACTCGACGAGTCCCACACGCAAGATGCTCGCAACGAGGCGAACGCGGGCAGGACGACCCTCACCCTTCGCGACGCGGTCACCAATCGACGACTCGTCTCCATGTTGGCGATCGCTTTTCTCGCTCAACTCGCTCTCGGATTGGTGATGTCGACGTTCGCACTCGTCGGCCAGGCGATCCTCTTCGACTCCAACGTGGAGCTCGGCGTCGGCATCCTTCTCGGCTTCGTGGGCCTCTCCCAGATCATCACCCAGACGATGGTGCTCCCACGATTCCTCCGCAGGCTCTCCGAGATCCGCATCGTCACGATCGGGATCCTCATTCGCAGTGTCGGCCTCGGTATCTTCGCGATCATGGTCGATCCCTGGCAGGCGGCGATCGGTGCCGTGCTGTTCGCTGCCGGGGGCGGGTTGTCGATGCCGCCGACCCAGTCCATCGGTACGAAGGCTGCGACAGACGCGGTACGGGGAGGTGTCCTGGGGATCTTCCAGTCTGCACAGAGCCTGGCGATCATCCTCGGTACCGCCTTCGCCGGGGTCTTGTTCGTCGTCGGCCCGCAGATTCCCAATACGGTCGCTTTCGCTGTCTCGGTGTTCTCGGTGGTTCCCGCTCTCTTCATCATGAGACGTATGGAGTCCGGGGTAAGGTCAAGGCCATAGAACGGAGGATTCATGCCAGACATTGGCTTCGTGGGACTCGGGATCATGGGGCACGGTATGGCCCACAACTTGCTCTCTGCCGGTTTCGATACCGTCGTGTGGAACAGAACGGCGTCACGGGCGGATGACCTGTTGGCTGCAGGTGCAACATG
>VAPM010097692.1_pt1 | contig 18626 bp, 19 predicted proteins | sample 3395091 | NCBI WGS metagenome assembly VAPM01 (sample SAMN08290445, study PRJNA428436) | hydrothermal vent metagenome | isolation source: Deep-sea hydrothermal vent chimney 3 | place: Pacific Ocean: Juan De Fuca Ridge | reverse complement strand
GCCCCGGCGGGCGACCGCTAACCGAAGCCACGATACGGTCCATGAAGGCCTGGCTGGAATCCCGGATGTCGGCTGCGTCCGGCTTGAATATCACATCGGACTTGACCAGCACCCGCATCAGCCGGCCGGGCTGTATGACGTCTACTTTCGTAACCTGTATGGTGGTCGAAAAAATATTGGTGATCTGTTGCTGGAACTGCTGGCCGGCGAGAACCGCGCCTTCGGTGCTGCTCACCGCAGTCAATTCCAGGCTGGGCGGCAGGATCGAGGTGAAGGTCGCCGACAGGCTTTTCATGGCCGCCTTGGATTTGACCTCTTCAAGGGTCGAGATACTGACAAGCATGATGAAGAACGCCAAAATAAGAAGATACAGCCCCAGAAACAAGGCGATACTGGACCCGCCATGGCCTTCACTGGGATCGTGAAAATCTTCCGAAGAGGGCATAATCTATCTAATCAAAACTTGCCAATAGTGCGTCTATATCCGCCTGGGACACCGCCTTGTCGGCATCCTGGGGACCGTTGAGTAAATCCGCGTCGGTGATTTCCGTCTTGCCGGGCTTTTTTCCGACCCGGCTTTTCCCGGTTTTTCCGGGGCTGGTGCCGAAGGCCGAAAGCAGGTCATCCACTTTCGACTCAATTTCCTGCAACGTCTGGACCACCCTGGTGATCCGCTGGCCGGTAATATCCTGGAAGGTACAGGCTTCATATATGGCGGTGGTCGCCTTCAGCAACTCGTCGGCCGGCTTGCCGTCAAGACCGGTCATCACGTCTTCGATAATTTCGGTGGCATCCATGATGGCATTGGTGGCGTCGGCGGTGGCCCCGATGATGGCGTCCAGTTCATCGGTGGCCCGCGGCAGGAATTCATCCTTGACTTCGTGCGGGCGCAGGGTGGCTATTTCTTTTCTGGCGTCCTGGATATAAGCGGCCAGCTTCCCCAGTTCGGAAAAAATATCAGACTCGTCGTGAACGCCGCCACGTACCGACGACATCACCTCGCCGACCACTTTGGCGGCCTTGCGGGCCTTCGATATTCCGGGACGGGACGGGCGTCCGGGTTTGGCTTTCGCCGTCGCTTGCTTTCCGACCGGCTTTTTTGCCGCCGTCGGCTTGTTTTTCGGGGCCGGTTTGCGGGCGGACATGACGATTCCCTAGAATTCCCCGAGCACGCTGACCAGCTTGGAACGCAGGGTCGCGGCGTTGAAAGGCTTGACTATGTAATTGGAAACCCCGGCTTCCTTGGCGGCGATAACATTCTCGGATTTACTTTCCGCCGTTATCATAACGAAGGGAAGGTGTTTGAGCTTGTCATCGGCACGGACCAATCGAAGCAGTTGAATGCCGGTCATCGGTTCCATATTCCAATCTGAAATAATCAGGCCGAAATCCTTTTGTCCGAGCACTTCCATCGCCATGGTCCCGTCGGTCGCTTCTTCAACATTATTGAAATTGAGTTGCTTGAGAAGATTCCGGAGAATCCTGAGCATCGTCTTGTAATCATCGACGATCAGGACGTTCATGTTCATATCGACAGCCATTTATCGCTCCATTAGTCGGAATATCACCAAAAATACGGGTATCATTTAATTTTTTTCAGCACCGGTTCAGTTTAGATAATTTACAAGGCCTGTCATAGCAACCGTTTTCCACCTAACCGCCAGCCTTCATTGTTTCGTTTGGCAGGTTCCTGAGCCTCGATAATTCGACCGTAATCTCGGTTGCCTTGGCCGGATTCATCTTAGCCATAATTGGCGCCAGCTTGCGTTCCTTCATGCGTTCGGCAACCAGCAGCAAGGTTTCCATCTCCAGTTCCTCGAAAATGCGCGCGGCGTCTTTCGGTTTCATGTTTTCGTATATTTTCACCAGGCTTTGAATTTTTTCGCCCTGTTGATCATCATACGTCTTGACCAGTTTTTCTATAGTTTCCTGAAACAGCTTCAATTCGGCTATTTTCTTTTCGATCCGGGCTTCAGCGGCCTGTAACAAACCTTCCCGCATTTCGACTTCGCTCTCGCGCGTATCAAGGGATTTCCGGCGTTCCGCCAACTGCTGCAAAAGGTCTATTTCCGTTTGTGTCAACAGTGTCGGATCATTGGATACCAGGCGGTTGACGTCTTCGGTTTGGTTCGCGTCGGCCTGGCCATCATTCTGATTTTCCTGCTGATCCCCCGCCAGGGCCTTTTCCCCGCCCTGTTGCTGGGCCTGGGCATTGGCGGCGACGGTAATCGACATATCGCCAATCAGGCCACCCTTGACGCTGTCCCAGATATTGCCAATTCGCAGGGTCAACATCAAAACGGCGACAAAAATCGTCGCCGGCAGAAAACGAAACTTTGCGAACAGCCTGAACATCTAACTTCCTTCAACTCATCACGAAAAACTTTTCAGCGAACCGAGCGCAACGCCTCGATCAATTCCCGTTCTGCCCGGGACTTTGCATTATCGTCACTATCTTCCTTTACGGAAGAAAAAACATCGTCGGCGGCGGCGACCGCCGGGTTTCCAAAGTCGACCCGGTTACCCATATGGTTATTGACACGGGCCTGGACAATAGCGTCGTCGGCTGTTTCGACCGGGTGGCGGGGTTCGTCGGGGCCGGACCGGTCGCGTTTTATGTCTTCGCCACGCGATTCCCGGACTGCTGATTCCAGCCGGTCGGCGGTCGAGACCCCGCGATCAATGAGAAATTTCAGGTCATCCCGAAGGCCGGTCGCCCTGGCGTTTTCGGCCTGCAGGCCGGCGGCGGAATTTTTCAGATGCGCGATGCTGTCTTCGGCCCGCACCGTGGACTCGGAAAACGTCGCGGCCAAACGTTCCAGTTCTTCCTTATGACGGCGCAGGCCGCCCAGTTTCCGGTTCAGCACCATGGCGTAGCCGATGGTCGCCACCAGCAGGATCGCCAAAACGATGTCGAGGGTAAGGGAATACATCAATCCTGCTCCCGGTCGTCCTGAATCAGGCGGTTGGTGATCCGGACCGCAATCTGATCGCCTTTTCTGCCCATCGCGCCGGTGTACAGCGGGACATCGCCGCAACGCAGGTTGACCAGCGAATTGGGCGTGGCGCTCAACATAAGCTGGGAACCTACTTCCAGGGAGAAGACATCGCTAAGCTTCATGGTTTGCTGGTCCAGCACCGCTTCCAGTTCGACTTCGGTAAGCCACAGTTCCTCGGCCAGATGAGTTTCCCAGATCGAGTCGCGACCGAATTTCTCGCCCATGAACATTTGCAGCAACAATTCGCGCACCGGTTCCAGGGTGGCGTAGGGCAGCAGCACTTCCAGGCGTCCGCCGCGATCTTCCATATCGATCCGCAGGCGAATCAGGATCGCCGCGTTGGAAGGCCGCGATATGGTGGCGAACCGGGGGTTGGTTTCCAGCCGGTCGAAGCGGAAAGTAACCGGGCTCAGCGGTTCGAAAGCCGCCGACAGGTCAGACAGCATGACTTCGACCATGCGTTCGACCAGCGAGCGTTCGATGGTGGTGTAGGGCCGGCCTTCAATGCGCATGGCCGCGGTACCGCGGCGACCGCCCAGAAGCACATCGACGACCGAATAAATCAACGATGAATCGACGGTGATCAAACCGAAATTATCCCATTCTTCGGCCTTGAACACGCTCAGCATAGCCGGCAGCGGAATCGAATTGAGATAGTCGGCGAACCGGATGGAAGTGATGTTGTCCAGGGATACCTCGACATTGTCGGAGGTAAAATTTCGCAGCGATGTGGTCATCAGCCGAACCAGCCTGTCGAACACCACCTCCAGCATCGGCAGCCGTTCATAGGAAACCAGGGCGCTGTTCAGAATTGCCTGAATTCCCGACGTTTCCCTGCCGTCGTTCACATCCTCTTCGAAACCAAGCAGGCTGTCTATTTCATCCTGATTAAGGACCCGGGTCGACTGGCCGCTGCCACCGACGGCGTCACTGCCGCCGCTACTGTCGTCGCCGTCGCCATCCATCATGGCTTCCCATTCGGCCGCCAGGTCGTCCTGATCGCCGCCCCCGTCGCCGCCGTCGCCATCGCCATCGTCATCGCCGCCCATGGCGTTTTCCCATTCGGCCATCATGGCTTCCTGGTCGACATCGTCATCACCCGGGGCGGTCATTTATGCAAATATCCCATACGCTTACTGAACCAGCATTTCCTTGAACAACACATCATTTATCTTCACCGGCGCAACCGCCCCGCCGACTCTTTTCAAAAGCTCTTCACGCAACCTGTACATGCCGGCCGAACCCTTCAGGTCCTCGACCCGGAGCTCCCGCAGATAGACCTGGAAATTATCTATAATCCTGGGCATTACACTCTCTACTTTCGCGACATCTTCCGGCTTTTCCAGTTCCAGACTGATCTTGATTTTCAGGAAGGTCGACTTGCGGCCCGTGGTGCTCAGATTTACCAGTAATTCCGGCAAGTCATAAAATATCGCATCCTGGGCGATGCCGACATCTTCTTCCTGCTTGGGCTGGCCGCCGGAAATCATATCAATTACCGGCTGCAAAAGCCCCGTAAAATAAGCGGCGGCGGCGGCGCCGATGACCAGAAGCAAGGCGAGACCGACAATAATTAAGAGCTTTTTCTTGCCACCGCCCCCGGATGACCCACCCTCTTCGTCTTCTTCGTCCTCGTCCAGTTCCTCGTCCAGGTCGTCTTCTTCGGCCATCGGCTAGACACGCTCCAATCATTCATTCCATTGGCACGGAACTGTACGCTGAAATTACTATTGCATGGGGATAAATTTAGGTTGTTTTGGTTAACAAGTCGTTGCGAAGCGATAAAGCCGTCCGGGCAATAAATGCCGGGCAAGCTGCGCCGCATAGCCTTCCTGGATCCCGATAACAGCTATATTTTTTCATATATCATTTTGATTTTACACAATTTTATCAATTGGCACGAGCTATGCAGGTGTACCGTCGGGACGTGATAATTTAATTGGGAAAGTGGCAATGGAAAGTACATCAATCATCGCACTATCAAGGCAATCGGTGATCAAGCGCGAAATGGGCGTTATCGCCAACAATATCGCCAACATGAACACCACCGCGTTCAAGAGTGAAAAAATGATGTTCGTGGAATACCTTGTTCGCAGCAAGGGCGGCGACAAGATCGGTGGCGAACGGCATTCCTATGTTCGCGACGTCGCCACCGTACGCGATAATTCCGAAGGTCCGGTCCAACTGACGGGCAACCCGCTCGATCTGGCGATCAAACAGGATGGATATTTTGTAATCGGCACACCGGGCGGCGAACGCTATACCCGCAACGGCAACTTCCAGCTCGACCAGGAGGGCCAGCTGGTAACCCGTACGGGCGATCCGGTGTTGTCCGGCGATGGCGAACCGTTCTTTTTCAGCCCCGAAGACCGCGATATTACGATCACCGTTGATGGCACCGTTTCAACCGAGAACGGCGCCCTTGGGAAGCTTAACGTAGTGACCTTTCAAAACCCCTATGAACTGAAGGTTGTAGCCGGCGGGCTATACAGTTCCAGGCAGGTTCCGCAAGCCGTCGATGCGCCGGTGGTCATGCAGGGCATGTTGGAAAAATCGAATGTCGAACCGATTATTGAAATGACCCGGATGATCGAGGCCAGCAGGTCCTTCCAAAGCATCAAGGACTTCATCGAGAAAGAAGACGTCCGGATCAAGAAAATGATGGAAGCCTATACCCAGCGGTCATAACCGCATAAGAACGAGGACAAAAAAATGAGAGCATTGAACATCGCGGCCACCGGCATGATGGCGCAACAGAAAAATGTTGAGGTCGTGTCCAACAATCTGGCCAATATGAACACTACCGGCTACATGCGCCGAAGGACCGAATTTAATGATTTACTGTATCAGAACCTACGCCGGGTCGGCTCGACATCATCGGACGCCGGCACCGTCGTGCCATCGGGGGTGCAACTGGGGCTTGGCGTCAAGCTGGCCGCCGTCTACCGCATCCACGAGCAGGGCAACCTGACGGCGACCGACAACACTTTCGACATGGCCGTTCAGGGCAAGGGCTTCTTCCAGGTACTGAGACCCGGCGGCGAAATCGCCTATACCCGAGACGGCACCTTCCAGCTAAACGGTGACGGCCTGATCGTCACCCACGAAGGTTTCCAGTTGCAGCCGGGCATTACCGTGCCAAGGAACGCCGTCGATGTCACCATAAACGCCAGCGGCGAAGTGCTGGCGACCATCGAAGGACAGGTCACGTTGCAGAATGTCGGCCAGATCCAGACCGCCTCGTTCGCCAACGAAGCCGGTTTGCAGGCCGAGGGCGGCAATCTTTACATCGAAACTCCGGCTTCGGGCCAGCCGGTTACCGGCTCTCCGGCATCGGTCGGATTCGGTTCGATCCTGCAAGGCTTTCTGGAAACTTCGAACGTCAATGCGGTCGAGGAGATTTCCAACCTGATTTCTGCTCAAAGAGCCTATGAAATGAATTCGAAGGTTATTCAGACCGCCGATGAAATGATGGGCACTGTGGCCAATCTAAGGTAGGGAAATTCACCATGAAGTATAACCGTTCGGCGGGTTCGAATTTCCGTATTTTCATGCTGGGACTGGCCCTGCTGCTGGCCCTGGCGCCGTGGAGCACGGCCATGGCCGCCTCCGACCAATCGCCCCCGACGCCGGCGGCACCGGTCGTGCTGAATGAAAGAGTCGATATCGACGGGACGATCATTCGCCTGGGCGACCTGTTTGGCGGACTTGGCGAGAAGGCCGGAATCGCCATTGCCTATGCCCCGGAACCCGGAAAACGGGCCTATTTCGACGTCAACTGGCTGTACCGGGTGGCCCGCCGATACGGAATCGCCTGGAGACCGGTGAGCCTGAAGCAACGCACCGTCGTCGAAAGGCGGAGCATCGTCATCGGCGCCGAGGAGATCAAGGATCACATCCTCGCCGCCCTGGTCGAAAAGGGTATCGATGCCGATGTCAGCATCGAGCTGAACAATCGGATGCAGCGCCTGTATGTACCCGGCGACGGTTCGGCGACCATGGCGGTCGAAGATATTTCCTTCAATCCGAACACCAGACGCTTCGCCGCCAACATTATCGCCCCCGTCGATGGCCCGGCCCCGACCCGCACCCGCGTTACCGGCAGGATATTCAAGATGCTGGAAATTCCCGTCCTGAGCGACCGCCTGGCCAGGGGTGAAATTATTCGCGAGCGCGATATCAAATGGATCGAAATACGTTCGAAGCGGGCCGGCGGCAATGTTATCACCGACGAGTCCGACCTGATTGGCATGGCGGTAAAGCGGGGATTGCGACCGGGCGTCCCGATCCGCACATCGGAAGTCGGAAGGCCGGTCCTGGTCGCCAGGGGGGCGCTGGTCGTAATGATATTGAATACACCGCTGATGCGGCTGACATCCCAGGGCAAGGCCCAGGAAAACGGCGTTAACGGCGATACCATTCGCGTCCTCAACACCCAAAGCAACAAGGTCGTGCAGGCAACCGTGACCGGTTACGGTCAGGTCAGGGTAATTTCCGTCAACCGCATCGCCTTAAACTAGGAGATAACCGATGAAATCTCTGTCATCCAACAAGCACGTCGCCGCCGCCACCCTGACGGCCCTCGCCATGACCCTGTCGGCCTGCGGATCGACAATGACCCGGCTGGCCGAAGTCGGCGGCGGCCCGGAATTGACCAAGATCACCAATCCGACGGCGCGGCCGGAATACCGCCCGGTCAGCATGCCCATGCCGACCCCTGAAATGGTCGAGGACAATCCCAATTCATTGTGGCGAGCCGGCGCCAGGGCCTTTTTCAAGGATCATCGGGCCAAGGAAATCGGCGATATCCTGACGGTTAAACTGGACTTTACCGACAAGGCCACCCTGAACAACAAGACCACCCGCAAGCGCGCCGACACCGAAGATACCGACGTCACCAATCTGCTTGGGCTCGAGGGTGAATTTTCCAAGGTTCTGCCCCAGGGCATTTTGCCGGCGACAGTAATGAGCTTCGGCAACGCCCACGACACCGAAGGCACCGGCCTGGTCGATAGATCCGAAGTGGTCAAGCTGTCCATGGCCGCCGTGGTTACCCAGATTTTGCCCAACGGCAGCCTGGTGATAATGGGCCGGCAGGAAATGCTGGTTAACAAGGAACTGCGGGAAATGATGATCACCGGCGTAATCCGGCCCGGTGATATCGATTCCGACAATTCGGTACGGCACACCTCGATCGCCGAAATGCGCGTCGCTTATGGCGGACGCGGCACCTTGAGCGAACTTCAGAAACCCCGCTGGGGAACCCAGATCTGGGATATCCTGTTCCCGTTCTAGATTTTCTCAAAATCCGGAACGACGAAAAGGCCGGCAGGTTTGCCGGCCTTTTTCAGCATTTACCGCGACCCATCAATCGTCGCGGTGGGTTTTCTCCATCCGTTCGTGACGCTCCTGGGCCTCGATGCTGAGCGTCGCTATCGGTCGGGCTTCCAGCCGTGACAGGCTGATCGGCTCGCTGGTTTCCTCGCAATATCCATATTCGCCGTTTTCGATACGTTCCAGCGCCTCGTCAATTTTGGAAATCAGTTTCCTGGCCCGGTCCCGGGTGCGAAGTTCCAGCGCCCGGTCGGATTCGATGGTCGCACGATCGGCAATATCCGGTTCCTGAATACCGCCTTCCTGCAAAAGCAGCAGCGTTTCATTTGATTCGGTCAGCAATTCGGCGCGCCAAGCGAGAAGCTTCTGACGGAAATATTCCGCCATCACCGAATTCATGAATTTTTCCTTGGCCGTCGGCCGGTAATCCGGAGATAGGGTGACATTCATCGCTTTTGTATTCCCAATTAATGTACCTAACCATATTACCCGAAGCGGGTCGCCCGGTGCGGGCGAAATATGGCGCGGAATATAGGGATGCTTTTGTTTCGCCGCAAGGGGGGAATTAGGACGGCGAACCGGCAAACGTCAACTTGGCGATTTCGACCTCGGCGCGGAGTTCTATTTCGTCTATTATGGCATTCAGCCTGGGATCATCGGTCTGGCGCCGCTGGGCCCGCATTTTCTGCGCCAGCCCGCTTAATTTTTCCTTCGCAATAGCCCCGGCCAGGAGATCACGGCGCAGGTCTTCAAGATGATCCAGCAGTTCACCGCCATACTGCACGGCCAAACCGCGCGAACGGCCCTGAGTCGAATCCGTCGTCTCCTGGGCGGCAAGAATGGAGGCGACCGACCCGACCGCGCTGCTTTCGGCCACCCCGCGCGCGCCCAGCGCCGCCGTCGCCTCCTGCAAGTGTTCGGCGAACACCTCGCCCTTGCCGGCCACCGCTTTCCGGCGCGATGCGGAGGCCGCCTTGTTACCCGAACCGACTTTCGAGATTTTCATATTAAGCTGCGATCAGGTCAATTGAATGATGCCGCCGACCCTAAGCCCGTTCGTTTAAAATGCGGTTAAAGAGCCCGGCGGACCGATTCTAGCATAAGACGCCCCCGGCATGCCACTTCCCGGCTTCCGGTTCGCAAGAAGATGATATGACGGTCGCGCCCCGGGAATTGCCCGGCAATATCTGCACCCGGCACTCAAGGACCGGTCATGATACCGGGCAGGATATTTTTTCAATTTATATATCAACGACTTACAATCACGGCGGCGTTGGCATCCATCTTGCTTCTGAAAAGCCGGATTTCTGCGTTCGTTAGGAGAAAAGTGCGATGCCCGTATATTCCGCCTTTGCCGTGCCGACCCTTGGCATGATGAGCCAAAGCGCCGCTATGAACAATATCGGCAATAACATCGCCAACATGACGACCGGCGGTTACCGGCGCACGGACACCGCTTTTTCGACCCTGGTCAGCAAAAAGCTGTACGAACAATCGGACCTGGGTGGACTGAAGCCGAAAAACCTGCAACGGATCGAACAGCAAGGCGCCCTGCAATCCAGTTCCAACGATCTTGATCTGGCGATCAACGGTCGCGGCATGTTTATTTTCAAAACGGCGTTCAGCGGCGGCGACACCGTCTACGGGCGTGACGGCTCGTTTGAAATGCGTACGGTAAACACCATTTCCGTAACCGGCATCGGCGGCTCCACGGTTTCCACCAAGGACGGCTATCTGGTCGACAAGAACGGCTATTTCCTGCAAGGCTATACCGCCGCCCCGGACACCGGGCTATTCACATCGACCACCCTGTCGCCTTTGCGGGTAGATCAATACGCGTTTTCCAGTACCGGCCTGGCGACCACCACCGCCGCATTGCAATTGAATGTTCCCTCGAAAGACTCACCCGGCTCGCCCCAGGCCGATACGATCTTGCTGGCCGGCACCATCGAGGCCGGCGACATCTACAGCGTTACCGTAAACGGCACGACCGTGTCCTACACGACCACCGGCGGCGAAGCCGATCTCAACGTCGTGCGCAACGCCCTGGTCGCCGCCATCAATGCCGACACTACCGTCGGCGCCCTGGTCACGGCGACAAACAGCCCGACCGACAACACCCTGATCATCACCGGCGCCACCATCGGCACCACCCTTACGAACGGCGCATCGGTTACCAACGGCGGCGGCACAAACGACAACGCGGCGACACTGACAACGGCCCAGATCGCCTCCTCGGGAACCACCAACACATATAACGCCGAATTCATCGATTCCAATTTCAACGCCCGCTCGGCGGCCTTGAATTTCAGTAAGGATTCGACCAATACCTGGTCGCTGACATCGACGGTCGACAACACCCTGGTGCAACAGGTCGATACGGTAACCGTGGCCGGCACCATCGAGGCCGGCGATGTCTATTCGATTACCGTCAACGGGGAATCGGTAAGCGTTACCCTGACCGGCGCCGAGGCCGATATCGACGCCGTGCGCGACGCCCTGGTGACGGCCTTTAACGCCAGCCCGACCGCCAGTGCAATCGCCACTGCGGCGGCCTCGACCACCGGTGAACTGACGATCACCGCCAACACCGCCGGGGATACCCTGACATCGTCGGTCACCGCCACCAACGGCGCCGTCGCCGTCGCCCAGGTCGACACGTTGACCGTCGCCGGCACCATCGAAGCCGGCGATACCTACGATATCGTCATTGATGGCAACACCGTCACCTACACCACTACCGGCGGCGAAGGCACGCTGGCTGGCCTGCGCAGCGCCATTCGCGCCGCCATCAACGCCGACGGCGTGGTCGGACCGCTGGTCACCGCCGCCGACGGCGGTGCGGCGGGCGAGATAACCCTGACCGCCGCGGTCGCCGGTACGCCGTTTACGTCCTCGACGACGGCAACCAATCTGGGCGGCGTCGCCGACAATACCGCCGTTCTTGTGGCGACCACCGCCAATGTCATATCGACAGCCGACAACACCGCGTCGGTAGCCACCACCACGGCCAATGTCGACCCGACCGTAACGACCGATGTCGCGACGCTGACGTTCGACGCCAACGGCGCCCTGATCAGCCCGTCCTCGGGGCTGGTGACCCTGGCGCTGTCGTTCCCGGCCGATGGCGCCTATCCGGCCGGCACCGCCTCGGTAACCCTGGATATCAGCGACATAACCCAGTTCGCCGGCGATTTCCTGCCGGTCAGCTATACCAAGAACGGATTCGCCAAGGCCAATCTTACCGGCGTCAAATTCGACGGCGCCGGGCAGGTTATCGCCAACTTCGATAATTCCACATTCCGCGCCATCTACAAGATCCCGCTTGCCGAATTTTCCAACATCAACGGGCTGAAGGGCATCAACGGTAACGTCTATAAAGAGACCACCGAATCCGGAACCGCCCGGGTGGTCACGGTCGACGACACGGGCTACGCCAGTTTCCTGCCCAACACCTACGAACTATCCAATGTTGATCTGGCCGGCGAGTTCACCCGCATGATCCAGACCCAGACCGCCTACAATTCTTCATCTACCGTATTCAAGACCATCGACGAAATGGTCAAGTCGGCCGGCGACATGAAACGCTAGGGCAGTCTTTCCCGCACCCGGCATTTTATTCCGGATACGGCCCCGTTATTGTCCTGTGTTCTTCTTTTTTATTGTTGTTTATCAATAACATAACCAGTTTTCCAATCTGGCATGATTTTCGCATCACATACCCAGGGAAGAAACGACACGATTATTTGGATTATAGCCATGAACCGAACCGATAACCTGACCGGCGCCTTTGGAAGAAAAATCATCGGCGGCTTGATCGCCGTGCTGATTGCCGTTGCGGCCATAAGCGCCCCGGCGGCGGCGGCGTCCAGAATTAAGGATATTATCCAGTTCGAAGGCGTCCGCGACAATATGCTGGTGGGTTACGGCCTGGTCGTCGGCCTCAACGGTACCGGCGACACCCTGGCCGATGGCCACTTCACCAAGCAGAGCTTGCAGGCCATGCTTAATCGCCTGGGTGTAAAGCCGACCAATTCCGGGCTTGATTCCAAAAACGTGGCGGCCGTCATGGTGACGGCCACCCTGCCGCCGTTCGCCCGCAAGGGGTCGCGCATAGATGTCACCATCAGTTCCCTCGGCGACTCCAGCAGCCTGTTGGGCGGCACCCTGCTGGTGACCCCCATCCTGGGCGCCGACGGCGAAGTATACGCGGTCTCGCAAGGCCAGCTGGCGGTTGGCGGTTTCGCCGCCTCCGGCAGTGCGGAAACCGTCGTCAAGGGTGTTCCGACCAGCGCCCGGATCGCCAACGGGGCCATTGTCGAACGCGAGGTCAACTTCGATCTGAGCAGCCTGAAAACCGTCAAGATGACCCTGCGCAACCCCGATTTCACCACCGCCCGCCGGGTCGCCCAGGCGATTAACGCCTTCCTGGGCACTTCTGCCGCCAGGCCCAGCGATCCGACCACGGTGCAACTGCGGGTTCCGAAAGACTATCGGGATAATGTGGTCGGCCTGCTGACCGACATCGAACAGTTGCGCATCGTTCCCGACCAGCTGGCCCGCATCGTCATCGACGAACAGTCGGGCATTATCGTGATGGGCAAAAACGTCCGCATCAGCACCGTAGCCATCGCCCAGGGCAGCCTGACCATCCGCATCACCGAATCCCCACAGGTATCCCAGCCCGGTCCGTTCGCCGAAGTCGGCGCCACGACGACGGTTAACCGCACCGATATCAATGTCGATAGCGGCGCCGATCAGCGCCTGGCGGTGGTCAACGAGGGCGTCTCGTTGCAGGAAATGGTCGATGGACTGAACGCCTTGGGTATTGGCCCACGCGACATGATTACGATTTTACAGGCGGTCAAGGCCGCCGGCGCCATGCAGGCGTCGATCGAGGTGTTGTAATGGCCGGCGATGTTTCCCTGCGGACAGACGCCGCAATGATGGCGGTTCAGAATCGCAAACCGCTGCTGCCGAAGCCGGTCGCCGGGGCTTCGGTCGCCGAACTGCGCAAGGTTTCGAAAGAATTCGAAGCGGTTTTCGTGTCGCAGATGCTGCAACCGATGTTCGCCAACCTGGGCGCCGAGAAACCTTTTGGCGGCGGCGCCGGCGAGGCCATGTGGCGGTCCTTGCAGGTCGAGGAATACGGCAAGGCAATTGTCAAAAGCGGCGGTATCGGCGTCGCCGACGCCGTTTTCCGGGAAATGTTGAAAACGCAGGAGGTACAGTAACATGGACTCGACCGAGAAATTGCTGGGGCTGGTTGAAATCACCGAGCGGCTGGCCGAACTTTTACACAATGAAAACAGTGCGCTAAGGGAAAAACGCGCCAAGGATGCGCTGCAATACCTGAACGAAAAGAACGAACTGGTCCGCATTTACGAAAGCCGCGTCAAGGGATTGCCGAAACAACCCGAAGCCATCGACACGGAGACCCCGGGGCTTCGCGACAAGCTGCGCCAGATGGGCGAGAAGGTAAGCCTGATGGTCGAAGAAAACGGACGGTTGCTGAAAGTAACAATAGAAGCCAACCGCCGCGTCGTCGAACTGGTCGCCGAGGCCGTTAAAAATCAACGGCGGGGACCCGCCATCTATTCGGCGAATGGCCTGGCCGACGGCGGCAAACGAAGTTCGGCGCCCCGCAACCTGGCCATATCGGTCAACCAGTCGCTTTAAAATCTAGAAAGGACCGTCATGTCCGGCACAATAACTTCGGCCCTGCGAACGGCGCAAAGCGGTCTTTTGACCAATCAGGCGGCCCTTGACGCCGTTTCCAACAATATCGCCAACGTCAATTCGGCTGGTTATTCACGAAAAATAATCAGCATGGAAACCCGCGTCGTCAGCGGCGCCGGCGCCGGCGTCCAAATCGCCGAAATTACCCGCGCCATTGACGAAGGCCTGCTGAAGAGCCTGCGCCTGGAGACCAGTTCGCTAAAGGACTACGAAGCCCGGCAGGGATTCTATGACCGCGTCCAGGAAATTTTCGGAACCCCCGCCGACAATACCTCGATCAGCCATACGGTCTCGCAATTCACCCAGGCCCTGCAATCCCTTGCCCTGTCGCCGGAAAAATCCGTCGATCAGACGGAAATGGTCCGCCGCGCCATGAATGTAGCCCAGCAACTTCAGGACATGAGCACCGCAATCCAGGAACTGCGCCTGACCGCCGATCAGTCGGTATCTTCGGCGGTCGCCGAGATCAACCGGTTATCGTCCAGCCTGGGTGACCTGAACGACAAAATTATCCGCAATGAATCTTCCGGTCGCGACGTTACCGACCTGAAGGACCGGCGCGATCAGGGCATCGACCAGTTGGCCAAACTGATTGACATCAGGTATTTCTACCGCAGCGATGGCGATGTCGTGGTCTTCACATCAGCCGGGCGCACGCTGGTCGATAATATACCGGCCACCCTGACCCACGAGGCGGCCAGTTCGGTCAATGCGACGACCACCCACGCCGAAGGCGACCTGAACGGCCTGTATGTGGGCACGGCCATCGCCGGCAACGATATCACCAACGATATCGCGTCGGGCGCGCTGAATGGCTACATCGAATTACGTGACACCGTTTTGCCCAACATGCAGAGCCAGCTTGATGAAATGGCGGCGGAAATCCGCGATTCGATCAACGCCATACACAATCGCGGCGTGGCCTTTCCGGGTGCGCAGTCAATGTCCGGAACCCGCAATCTGGTATCCCCCAGCACCCAGACCATCACCTATTCCGGGACCCAGGATACCGCCGTCAGCTTGTTTGACAATTCCGGCGATCAGACCGCAACGACAACCATCCGCACCCTGACCGGCGGCGCCGGGCCGTTTACGGTCAACGCCATGGCATCGGCCCTGCAAACATGGCTGCAAGCCAACGGCGCGTCCACCGCAACCGTCACGGCGAGCACCGGGCAACTGGTCATCAGCCTGAATTCAACGACCCGCAATCTGGCGTTCCGCGATCAGGCTTCATCGACCGCCGGCAGCACCCAGGGCGACGCGACCATTAGTTTCGACGCCAACGCCGATACGGTCATCGACGAGACCGTATCGGGTTTTTCCAATTTCTTCGGTCTCAACGATTTTTTCGTCGATGGCCTGCCCGACAACGTTTATGAATCAGGTGTCATCGATTCCTCTTTTTCGGGATCCGCCGCCACCCTGACCTTCCGCGATTCCACCGGCCTGCTTGGCTCCGTCGCCATCGCCTCGGGCGACGGACTTACCGATATTGCGGCGAAAATCAACGCCGCCAACGTCACCGTCACGGCCTCGGTCGTACCCGACGGGTCGGGCAACCGGCTCAGATTCTCCCACGACAACGGGGCCAGCATGACGGTCACCCAGGCATCCGGCGATACCTTGCTGACGACCCTTGACCTGCACCTGGCCGATGTCCGCGTGGCCGCTTCCCTTAATGTCAGATCAGACATCAAGATTACCCCGTCGAAGGTCGCCTCGGCCGCCATGCAGTGGGATTCGACCCGGGGGACCGGCGGTGAATATCTGGTTAGCATCGGCGACGACACCACCATCAGCGCCATCGCCGCCGCCTTCACCGGCACCAACTCTTTCGATCAGGCCGGCGGTCTCGCCAGCCTGACCATATCGTTCGAGGATTACGCCGCCGCCATCCTTTCGACCAGCGCCACGATGAGCAACACCAATGACGAAAACCGGGTATACCAGGAAGGCCTGGCCTCCAGCCTGGAGCTAAAATCGGACAGCGTCAGGGGTGTCAACCTGGACGAAGAACTGGCCAACCTGATCCTTTTCGAACAGGCATTCAATTCGGCCGCCAGGGTGATCGGCGTCATTCAGAAAATGTTCGACGCACTTGAAAACACGGTAGGATAACCATGATCCGCATTACCAGTCTGGCCTCCAGTAACCACTTAATTCAGCTGATGCTGAGGTCGCAACAGCGCCTGCAAGAAGGCCAGGTGCAGGTAGCGACGGAAAAGGTATCGCAAGACTACGCCGGCATTGCCTCGAAATCGGAACGTCTGGTGACCATTGAAAATACCCGCGACCTTCTAACCAAATTCAACCAGACCAATGAGCTGATGGATCTCAGGCTTTCCGTTACCGATTCGGTTATTACCGGCATCGAGGATGCGTTAAGGGGGTTTCGCCAGGACCTGGCCACCTTCCGGACGACGACCATGACCGGGTCCACAGACGTCCGCGACGTTCAGACATCGGCCTTCAAAACCTTGAAATCAATCGAAGCGTACCTGAATACCGACGTCAACGGCGAATTCATCTTCAGCGGCGCCCGCGCCAACACCCAGCCCGTCGATTTCGGCCTGACCACCCTGAGCGCCCTGCAGAGCAAATGGGACGGCGCCAACATTACCTATCCGACCACCCGCGACACCAATATTTATCATAAAATGACCCCCAGCACGGGATTCCCATCGAACCCCACGGGCGCCGGTTTTACCGACCTGACATTCGCCACCGCCGGCAACACGATCACCACCGCCAACGTCGCGGCCCAGGTCGATACCATAACCATCGCCGGCACGGTCGATGCCGGCGACACTTACAGCGTCACCGTCAACGGTACCACGGTCACCTATACGGTGACCGGCGGCGAGGCCAATCTGGCCGCCGTCAGGACTGCCTTTGTGGCGAAGATCAATGCCGACGCCACGGTTTCTGCCGCCCTCACCGCCGCCAACGGCGGTTCACCGGGTGAACTCACCCTGACATCGGATACCGCCGGGACACCGTTTACGGCGACCGCAAATAGCACCAACAACGGCACCACATCCGATAACACCGCGACCCGTGTCGCCACCACCGCCAACGCCAATGCGTTTTCCAATATCCCGGTCGGCGCCACCATCACCATCGCCAACGCCACCGCCTCCAACAACGACGGCTCGTTCACCGTAACCGCCAACAGCGGCGGCGTGATTACGGTCTCCGAAACCATCGGCAGCAATACCTCCAATGATACCGGTGGCGGCAACCTGACCCTGGTTTCCGATATTTCCTATTACAGCGGCGACGAGGTCGACCGGAGCCATGACCTGAACAAGTACCGCGATTTCACACTCGACCTGAACGGCGTCGACCCGGCCTTCGAGAAAGCCATTCGCGGCATGTTTATTATCGCCCAGGGCCAATTCAACACCGCCGGCGGCCTCGACCAGAACACCGGACGGGCGGCCGACGTGGATTACCTGCTGGACAGCGCAATCGACCGTAATCCCGGTGGAACGGCCCCCTTCGGCACCGAACTTACCAGCAACATCACCCAGATTTTCCTGGACAACGGCTACGACAGGGTGCTGATCGACCAGATAAACAACTCGAACAAGCAACTGGCCGAATTTTACGACGTCAAGATCGCCAAGGAAGAAAATATCGATCCGCTGGAAGTCTACACCGCCCTGCTCGATGAGCAGAACTCTCTAGAGGCGTCCTACCAGGTTTTTTCCCGGATAAGGCAACTGAGCCTCAGCAATTTCCTTAATTGAACGCTTTTCCCGGGTTATGTGAATTTTTTGTTGCAGTGCAGCATTTACCTTGACACGCCCCTCTTCCTAACCCATATTAGCCATATTGTGCAGTGCAGCATAAACCGGATTTATGGAGTAATGTTATGGCTAAGCAAACCAACCCGTTCCTGAACTTCGACGTAACCAAGATGTTCGCCGATTTTGACCCGACCAAGATGGCCGATGAATTCTCCAAGATGGCCGGCCAGTTCAATCTGCCGGTATTCGACATGGATGCCATGATGGCCAGCCAGCGTAAAAATATCGAAGCCCTGACCGCCGCCAACAAGGCCGCCGTCGAAGGTATGCGGCTCGTCGCCGCCCGCCAGGCCGAGATCCTTCAGGAATCACTCGACGAAGCAACCAAGGCGGCAGCCGAATTGGGCAAGTCCGCCAACCCGCAGGATGCCGCCGGCAAGCACGTTGACCTGTACGCCGAAAGCTTCGAGAAGGCCCTGGTCAACATGCGCGAACTGGCCGATATGATCGCCGAATCGAGCGCCGCTTCGACCAAGCTGGTCAACCAGCGTTTCAGCGAAAACATGGCCGAAATCAAGGCCGCCGCCAATTCCACCGTCAAGGCGCCGGTTAAAAAGACCGACAAGTAATCCTCCCCCTGCCCCTCTCCTGAAAGGCCGTCCCGCGTGGACGGCCTTTTTTTTGCCCTTTAAAACGGCTATAGATTCCATAGGGGTTTGTAGAACAATGGAAAGGCTGGGAAATGACAGGGGAAAATAAGCCGGACAATATCTCCTTTGACGACTTTGCCCGTGTCGAT
>VAPM010371900.1_pt1 | contig 18638 bp, 17 predicted proteins | sample 3395091 | NCBI WGS metagenome assembly VAPM01 (sample SAMN08290445, study PRJNA428436) | hydrothermal vent metagenome | isolation source: Deep-sea hydrothermal vent chimney 3 | place: Pacific Ocean: Juan De Fuca Ridge | reverse complement strand
GCCAGTCGCGCTTCGGTCACCGTGTCCATTGCCGCTGATACCAGCGGAATATTCAGGGTTATTTCTCGGGTCAGCTTGCTCTGCAGATTGACATCTTTAGGCAAAATGGTCGAATGGGCGGGGAGTAACAGGACGTCGTCGAAGGTCAGGGCTTCTTCGGCTATACGCAACATATCGGGGGCTTCCAGTTTGGGATATAAACGCGCCATTATAAAGTTTTTCATGGCATGGGTAAATAAGAATGAATAAAGAGCTATTACACAGCTAAATGCAATAGTTGCCAATCTGCCCGGATGACCGCATAATTTCCGTATCAGCGAGGGAACGCGGGAAACCGCATTCCGAGTGAAGAAAATAATAACGATAAACTCAGGTCACCCCCGCAAGGGGAACCGTCAATCCAATCCATTCCATTTCATATTTTTGGAGGAGTTATGAAAAAACTACTACTCGCTGCCACCGTAGCCCTGTTCCTGAACGCCTGCGCCAATAGCCCACCCACAGCCTCCGCCGATGACGCTAAAACCGCCATCAGCAAGGCTGTACAAAAAACGCAGCAGGCCGCCAAGGTTGACTACGAATGGCGCGATACCGGGAAAATCATCAAAAAAGCAAAAGCCGCCCTTAAAAAAGGCGACATTGAAACTGCCATTAAACTCGCTAACAAGGCCCGCAGACAGAGCAATAACGCCCTCAAGCAATATGCCGAACAGCGAAATGCCGGACCACGCTTTAACTAAGCTCTGGCAGGCGAAAAAACAGGCAGCGCTTACTGTTTACAAATAACAGTCACGAATAAAGCCTGTTACAGCCAGACATGATGTGATAATTTGGCCGGGTCTACCCGGCCTTTTTTTAGCCGCAAACAACGCCACTGGCGGCAGAGGGAAATACAGGCACAACAGCCCCTCGTTGGTATCCTGTAACTTTTCTTCCTGTCCTGACTTTTAATGAGCATCAGCCAAAACACTATTGAACGAGATATTTACAGCGTCTCCCGCCTGAATCGCGAAGCCCGCGGTCTGCTGGAAGGCAGTTTTGCCCTGCTCTGGCTGGAAGGCGAAATCTCCAACCTGGCTCAACCGGCTTCCGGGCACTGGTATTTTTCACTCAAGGATCAGACCGCCTCGGTGCGCTGCGCGATGTTTCGCAGCCGCAACAGGCTGCTGCGTTTCCGACCGGAAAACGGCGCCCAGATGCTGGTACGCGCCCGCATCAGCCTGTATGAAGCGCGCGGCGAATTCCAGATCATCATTGAGCACATGGAAGAAGCCGGTGACGGCGCCCTGCAGCGGGCCTTCGAAGAACTAAAGCAACGACTGAATCGGGAAGGCCTGTTCGACCCAGCACACAAGCAAGCTCTACCGGCAATGCCGCAACGTATCGGCGTCATCACCTCGCCCAGCGGCGCCGCCATTCAGGACATTCTAAGCACATTGCAACGCCGCTTTCCGGCTATTCCCGTGCTGATCTATCCGGTTGCCGTGCAGGGTGAACATGCAGCGGAAGAGATTGCCGCTCGTATTCGCCAGGCCTCTCAGCGGCGTGACTGTGAGGTTCTGATACTCGCCCGTGGCGGCGGCTCACTGGAAGACTTACGCGCATTCAATGAAGAGGTAGTCGCGCGCGCCCTTTATGACTGCCGCATTCCTGTTATCAGCGGCGTTGGCCATGAAATCGACTTCAGCATTGCTGACTTCGTCGCCGACCAGCGTGCGCCCACGCCCACCGCCGCCGCCGAACTGGCCAGCCCGGATCAGCAGGTACTGTTGCAACAGGTCCAGCAACTTTTTTCCCGGCTCAGCAACAGCGTAGCAGCGAAACTGCAGCTTCGCTCACAACAACTGCACAACCTGCGCAAACGCCTGCGCCATCCGGGACGTCATTTACAGGATATAGCGCAACGGCTGGATGAACTTGAGTTACGCATGCAACAGATTCTGCAACAGCGGTTGCAACACAGGCAGCATGCGCTCAACATACTCGTAGAAAAATTGCAGCAGCATCAGCCCGGCCATTATATTGAGCATAAACAACGACAATGGGGGGATCTCGACCGCCGACTTCACCAGGCCATGCAGCACCAACAGGAACAAAGCCGGCAGCGGCTGCAGCACCTGATGCATAACCTTGATACCGTCAGCCCGCTGGCCACGCTTGCTCGCGGCTATGCTATTACCACCCCCCTGGATAACAGCCGGATCATTCGTTCAAGCCACGAACTAAAAACAGGACAACAGATAAAAACCCGACTGGCAAACGGCCATATCATTTCAAAAATTGAACAGCTGGAATCATGATAAAATCTACAGCGCGAATAGCGGGCCTTATTCTTTATTCTCTATTTTCACTCGGCGCCAATGCAAGCGGGCACTACCCCCTGCCTGATCCCGTACCCGGCGGTATTGCCATCGTCGAACTGGGCCAGCACAGCGCCGTCCCGCCGACTGTCTATTATGCCGGGAAACGGGTGCTGGTACGCCGAAACGGAAAGCAGTGGGAAGCGGTTGTCGGTATTTCCCTGTCCACCAAAGCCGGGATACACAAGTTGCGTATCATTTCTGCTAACCAGAAAACCTACCTGCGCGAATTTTCGGTGCATGCCAAAAAATATAAAGAGCAGCATCTGCACATCACGAACAAACGTATGGTCAATCCCAATGCCAAGGATATGAAACGCATTCGCCGCGAGAAAAAAATTATTACTGCAGCACTTGCCCGCTGGACGCAGCAACCCGACGTTGCCACTCGCTTTATTTTGCCCGTTAATGGCCGCCTCAGCAGTCCGTTTGGTTTACGCCGTTTTTTTAACGAACAAGCACGCAAGCCCCACAGCGGACTGGATATCGCCGCCAAACAAGGAACCATTATCAAAGCACCGGCAGACGGTACTGTCATCACCACCGGCAATTATTTCTTCAACGGTAACACCGTATTTATTGATCACGGCCAGGGACTGATCACCATGTACTGCCACATGAGCGAAATCAGGGTTAAGGCGGGGATGAAAGTGAAACAGGGCGAAACCATCGGCAAGGTAGGTATGACCGGGCGAGTCACCGGTCCTCACCTGCACTGGGGGGTCAGCCTTAACAATGCGCGGGTAGAACCGGCACTGTTTCTTGGTGGGCAGTGAGTTAAATTCAATGTAAGTATTCAGAACAATTTACGATATGAGCTAATACCGTAGAGTAGGCACGGTGCGAGCGCCCGTCTTACCAGGCTGGTGGGTTTCGCTTCGCTCTACCCCCTACTATTTTTTGCGGCAAGCAGCGGGTGAATTACCGGCTGAAAGCCGGATGGCTCCCTCTCCCAAGACTGGGAGAGGGCTGGGGAGAGGGTTCAAGAATCTGCCGCAAACCGATCCCCCCCTCATCCCAGCCTTCTCCCCCCTCGGGGGAGAAGGCGCAAAACCAAACTTCCGCCTGAAGGCGGGGGATTTAAAGATCCCCTATCGGGGACTTAAAATCATAAGCGCAGGCTTGTTGACGAATGAACAAGCACAACTCAGGGCTGGAAAGAAAAATTCTTTCCATTATGCGTACACTTTAATTTTTTTCTGTTGCTGATATTGCACAGCATAGTTTGCTCTGGTTCCTGCCAGCCTTTTTCCGCCCGCAGACCAAGCGGGGCCAAAACCTTGTCCGGCATGGAAGCATTATGCATATTCAGAACGTTGAAATAATATCTAACCTTAAAATCACCATTGGATTTAAAATTATTAATTACCGACTTACTGGTAAATGTCAGTTGCGAGTTGTCAATAACCGCCTGCTGTTCGCGGGAAAAACAAACCAGCTCCTTTGCTGAAGACTTCAGGCAATTATTCAGTGCGGAAGGCAGCAGCTCGACGGCAACCGTTTTACTGCGCCATTTACTATTGAACAAAACCTGCATATATTTTGCGATTGCTGCGGCTTTATCCTGTGCCGAAAGTTTCTTGTTTTTCGATTTGGCGGGCAAGGCAGCCAGTGCCAGCGGCTTTGCCGTAAGCAGTTTTTTATGCCGGGCATTTTCTCTGGCTTTGGCCTGCCGAATCTGCTTCTCTCGTTTTGCCTTTGCTGCCGTTAAATGCCGCTGTTTTTCCTTTTTCGCTTTCTCGTTAGCAAGCCGCCGCTTGCGTTCCAGTTCTTTTTTTGCCCTGGCGTTTTCCTGCGCCTGCTTACCGGCTTCAACTTTATTCAAATAGTCTTTCGCCAGACGACTGCCGTTTTGTTCCGCTTTTTTATACCAGAACAAGGCTTTACCCTTATCTGCTTTTACTCCCCAGCCGTTTTCATAGAATTCGCCGAGTTTGAACTGGGCGCCGCTGTGCCGCTTATTTGCGGCTGTCTTGTACCACTCAAAAGCCTTGCGCAGATCCTTGCCAACACCTCGTCCCTCTTCATAATCACCGGCAATATAAAACTGAGCTACGGGATCTCCCCGCTTTGCCAGCATCATATCCAGCTTGAATTGATTGAATTCTTCTGCACTAACAGTAACGGCAAATCCGCAGCCGAATAAAAATATCTGCAATAGTAAAATTCGGACTAACAGCAATCGCATTTCGAACACCTCTATCCTATTCTAATAGCTCACTTGCATGAGCAAGCTTTGCAGGCACTTTCCCTGATTGCATGATTATCTCTTGCGACAATTTGATATAAAACGTGCAGCAGGCGAATCACAGGGATCCGTTGCGAATCCTTCTTCAGCCTTTTTTGCCGCCGCTTTTTTGCGTGCAGCCTGTTCCTCAGAAGACTTTTCAGCAGCCGCTTTTTGCTTTGCTCGCTGTTCCTCTGCCGCCTGTTCTCTGGCCGCTTTATCACGCGCCGCCTTTTCCCTCGCAGCTTTCTCCCGGGCGGCTCGATCACGCGCCGCTTTTTCCCTGGCAGCCTTCTCGCGTGCCGCTTTTTCCTTCAGGGCTTTATTGCGCGCCAGCTTTTCTTTAGCCGCCTTTTCACGCGCCGCTTTATCACGCGCGGCCTTCTGCCTGGCAGCCTTTTCACGCGCAACTTTCTCCCGCATGGCTTTTTCTCGCTGCGCCTTTTCTCTGGCCGCTTTTTGTTGCGCCGCCCTCTTACCGGCGGCTGAACCATAGCTTTTCTTTTTGATAACTCTTTTAATCGACGCTGCCACTCCTTTTGCACCTTTCACCTGTGCCTGCCGGTACATTTCCAACGCCTTGTTAAAATCCTGCTTTGTGCCTACCCCCTCCTCATACATCTCACCCAGTTTCACCATTGCCTGAACATTGCCGCTGCGCGCCATTTGTGACTGAAATCTAAACAGGCTGATCATGGGATCATCAGCGGCAAACGTATTTCCCGCAAGCAATGCGATTAATAAAAAAACAAGAGTAAATCTGTTCATATCCTTTCCCAGAATTGCGTATTGCTTCTTTACCGGCAAGTTCAGAAGAGAGAATGCCGTGCGTGACAGCCTTTATGGAATAATCAGCAACAGTTTGACACTGCTATCCAGTAATTTACTGTCGATATACCCCAAACTATCAGGCGTTATAGCAACCCATTGCTTGATGGTCGCATCGCCGGACATTATCTTCGGTGGTTTAAATTTGCGGGTGAATTTTCGTTTTGCCCAATACCGGCCTACCTCACTTTCGCTCATGTTCAATACTTTTTTATAGAACTGTTGGCGAATAGGGGAACCCGTCGCGTGATCCACGACCGTCACTCTCTGGCCATTACTAAATGATTTATTTTGCCCCAGATAAAATTTTCCCACTTCGTCAAGAGTAATGCCATGCACATTTGTTGCCTTATTTGTGATAACAACAATTTCGGCTTTTACCGGCAAGACGACTGTGAATAAAACACCAAGGAGCAATATCGGAAATATGTTGTGTGGTTTTTTCATTTTTTTTATCGCCTACTCGTTAAAAGATCAAATCAAAACTGGCCGCAAAAACAGTGCCTTTATCATTCTTGATCGGATCATCAAATAGGCCGTATTTTTGAGTGCCTCCGGAAACATTACCTGTTTTCGCCTGATGTACCTCAAATTTGACAGCCGATGTCGCTCCCACTTCATAACGAAAACCCAGGGTCATAGAAGACTGTTTCACCGCATAGGGGCTGGCATTCTTTCCCTCATCGATACTACCGAGAGTCAAATACGGCATAAAGTCGCCAAAGCGATAACCCAGGGTGGTGTACCAGGCCTTTTGATCCGGGAAAGCAGCGAGTAATTCAGAGGATGTATCGCGGATAATATATTCGCTGTAGACAAGAATATCCCGCCAGTCGATGATTAAACCCACACCACCAAAATTGCCGCGCGAGGTGCTGATACCAAAAGAAGGAATACTTACCCCCGTACTAAAATAACCTGCCCGAAAGGTGATCCCCCTGGTGCCGATTGACGTATTGAAGCCCACCATTCCATTGGTTGAGAAATCAACCGTTGAGCCGTTCGTCAGCCCCATAGTATTTGCCGAGGAACCAACAAAAGTGGGTAACGCCGTGGCCTTGTGTTTTCCAGAACCGGTATAAACCTCGAACAGGAAATCCCAGTCACCCAGACCGGTGTTGTACACAAAGTCGAGACCGGTTACCGCTGTCATCGGATTGGTGCTGTAGACTTCATGCGGCAGGGTCACCCAGGGATAGGCATACCCCACCGTCGAATATTCTGAAACCATGAAAAAGGGGCCTTTGAAGCGACCCAGGCGAATAGTGAAATCATCGCTGGCTGAATAGTTGGCATAGGCCCATTCTGCAGAAATGTTGTATTTATCATTTCCGCCCAAGGCCTGCAGAACCAGGGTCACATCCAGCTTGTCCGTGACACCCGCCGAGGCCTGAAAGCCTACCGTATTACCACGAGTATCGAAGTCAAGCTGATCACTGGCGAAGCTGTTATCGTATTTGGTGTTTTGGTCTGGGTTTGCTTTCTTTTTAACCTTGGCATAGGTTCCCATTACCGTCATATAGCCTGAAAACTCAACGTTCTCAAAAGCATTAGCGATGGGAATATGCAGGCCGGCCAGCATACACCCCAGTATCACAATCCGGTATTTCATTATTTCTACCCTCACTCAAGCGACTATTTTAAATTTAAAAAACCAAATTATTTCACCCCGGCTAAGAATATAGCGACGTTATTTATAATTTTTTTATTTGGCAATAAAAGTAATTAAATTACGTACTTTAGGTGTACCTTAGCAAGAAACTGGCAGCGTTTAAATCAAAATAGTTGATTTACAAATCGGTTTTTCTACATATATATATGCCAACCCCAGTCTTCCACCTTTTTTTAGTAAGCACATACAGGTTATTTACTAAAATGGTAAAGAAGTGTGCAAATTACTTTGGATTACACACCACTATCGGCTAAGACATTACAATCTTTAGTGTCTTAAAAATAATTTCCTGCATATTCTGCAGAAAGTTTAATTTTTTCGTGAGGTGAATTTGCGCAGGCGTCGGCGTTTTTCGATCTGGCGGGGAGTAAGTTTGTTCTTTTTTCCGGCAAAGGGGTTCTTGCCGCTCTTGAATTCGAGCCGCATGGGGGTACCTTCCAGCTTAAGATGCTTAAGAAAGGCATTAATCAGGTAGCGGCGATAGGCATCAGGAACAGAAGCCGTCTGGTTGCCGTGAATCACGATAATGGGGGGGTTAATACCGCCCTGATGAGCATAACGCAGTTTGATCCGGCGTCCCTTGACCAGCGGTGGCTGATGCGCCATCACCAGTTCTTCCAGCAAGCGGGTCAATTCCGGAGTGGAAAAATCCTTGCAGGCCGAAGCATAGGCACGATCCACCGAAGCATACAAATCGCCCACACCGCTGCCATGCAGGGCGGAAATAAAATGTGTTTTGGCAAACCCCAGGAACGGCAGCCGATAATCCAGTTCCCGCCGCACCTTGTCTCTCTGGTCAATAGACAGGCCATCCCATTTGTTAATCGCCAGTACCAGCGCACGACCGGCATCGAGCACGAAACCCAGCAGGCTGGCATCCTGATCGGTAATTCCTTCACTCGCATCCAGCAGCATAATCACCACATGGGCGTCTTCGATAGCCTTGAGCGCCTTGATGACGCTGAATTTCTCCACCACTTCGTTCACCCGACTGCGACGGCGCACGCCAGCGGTATCGATTAGCGTGTAGTCCTGACCGTCACGTTCGAAGGGTAAATAAATAGAATCGCGGGTAGTACCGGGCCGATCATAGGCCACCACCCGTTCCTCTCCCAGCATACGATTAACCAGGGTCGATTTGCCCACATTGGGGCGACCGATAATGGCAATCTTGATGCCCTTTGACGCAATCTCCAGATCCGCATTCGCCTCTTCGAGCGGCAGACTTTCAAAAACTGCCTGCATTAATGCAGGGACGCCACGCCCGTGAGAAGCGGTGATCGCATGCGGCGTACCCAGCCCTAATTGATAGAATTCCGCAGTGACTACATCCGCCTCAAGGCCGTCAATCTTGTTCACCACCAAGATGATTTGCTTGCCGGTTTTACGCAAACGTTTTGCCAGATGATGATCTTCCGGCGTCAAACCATTGCGGGCATCCACCAGGAACAATACGCTGTCGGCCTGCTCTACCGCCAGCCATGATTGCTCTTCCATCAATTCTTCGACACCTTCGGTTTCGCCGGTCAGGCCGCCGGTATCGACAACGATATAAGGGTGCTTGCCCAGTCGTCCTTCACCAAACTTGCGATCGCGGGTGAGGCCGGGCTGATCCGCTACCAGCGCATCGCGAGTTTTGGTGAGACGATTAAAAAGCGTGGACTTGCCGACATTGGGACGTCCTACCAGGGCGATAACAGGTTTCATATCTGCCGTTCAGGAAGCGGAAAAAGTATAGGCTGACATGATGCCAAAGCGATCATTGACGATGAGCATGCCCTTGTAAACAACCGGATTGGCGAGGATGTTTCTTTCCCGATTATAATAACCGCTATCATCCTGCTGCCAGTCCTCTTCAAACAGATAGGCCACATCGTTCAGCAGTGCGCGGGCGACAATATGGCCGTCTTCCCGATCCAGCCAGTGAATATAACCATCGTAGTCCGCTACCGCCACATAGTCACCATGCAGGACCGGGCCGGTAAGACTGCGGCGCAGCAGCTTTTCCTGACGCCATAAAATTGCACCGCTCATTCGGTTCAATGCCAGTACCTGACTTTGCGCGTCAGTAATGTAAATTCGGTAGGCATCGGCAGTCATGCCGGCATAGGACGACATGTTCTGCACCCAACGAATACGGCCATTGTCCAGCTGCACTGCCGCCAGGCGCCCCTGATAAGTCACGGCATAGACAAGATCATCCACCACCATGAGATCCACATCGATGTCGATAATACGTTCAAGCTCGGTGCGCCCGGTGGGCACCGCAATGGCTGTTTGCCATAACTCGATGCCGCCTTTCAGGGTAAGTGCGGTCAGTTTGCCATTGTCTGATCCCAGCAAAACCATATCATTGACGATCAGCGGCGCGCTGTTACCGCGCAAGGTCAGCAAGGGCACACTGCTTTCAAATACCCAGCGCCGTTTTCCCGTTACCGCGTCCAGCGCATAGAGCCGGCCATCAAGGGAGCGCACGATGACATAGCCCTGCGCACTCAGCGGCGGGGTCAGCACTTCGCTGGAAACTTTTGTCTGCCAAAGCTGGTGTCCGTCCTTCGGATCCAGCGCCATAACGTCGCCTTCATTACTGCCCAGCAACAGGCGACCCTCCTGCAGAGACAGACCCGATGTCAGCTTGAGGTGCAGATCTTTGTGCCAGAGCAGATCACCCGAATTCACGTCAAAAGCATAAATCCCGCCCTGGTAGTCAGCCGAATAGCCCACATTGCCGGCAAACACAGGTTTGTAACGCAGATAGAAATAGCGCGCGCCAAGACCTATTTTGCTGCGCCATTGCGTCGTAACAGCAACCGTTGACTTAAAAGCCGGTAATGGCAGCGGTGGCAACACCGGAGATGGAGAAGACGAACAGCCCGCCAGAATCAGAATCGCAAGAAATAAGAAAATACGCATCAACGGCATCAGCCCCGGGCGCTGTCGACAGCGGGAAGATCATCCATCTTCATTTCAATCAGGGCGCGCCGGCGATCACCCTCGGCAATCGTCTCCAGCGCCTGCTGATAAGCGCTGCGCGCCTGTTCAGGATGCTTTTGTGCGTACAAAATATCACCGCGCACTTCACTATACAGCGAGGCATAACTTGCCTGGCTATTGTCGTTGACTAAGGCCAGAGCCTGGTCATATTTTTTCTCTGCCGCCAGCACCCGCGCCAGACGCAGGCGAGCGATATGTTTCAGGCCGTCCTGATTCGCGTTTTTGATCACCCAACGCAAATGCACCTCGGCGGCATCCAGTGAATTACTTTCCACGCTCATGCGGGCCATGCCCAGCGCCGCCAGTGCTGCATAGGGCGTACCCGAAAAGTGCTTAACCAGTTGCCTGCCCGCCTCAAATACCCTGGCCGAGTCGCCGCTAACCAGATAATTCTGCAAATTCGAATAAATCAGCGAAGCTTTCTGTGACTGATTACTCTGGTAGTCGGTCCAGAAACGGTAACCACCGATAGCGGCCAAACCCAGCGCGAGTCCGAAGATCAGGGCGCTGCCATTTTTCTTGAGCCAGTTTTTTAAGGCTTCAACCTGTTCTTCTTCTGTCTGCTCCAAACTCACTTTAATCTCCGTTGCATGTATATATTTTTAATCTCTTTGGGTTTAATTCTCCGCTGCTTACAGCGAAAAACGGTAGGATGGGTAGAACGAAGTGAAACCCATCAACATGCTTGCTTGCATGGGTTTCACTTCGTTCTACCCATCCTACCACTTAATACCCCGCCTGCATTTGCTTTCGTTAAGCTTATAGTTTCAGGCTGCTTTTCAAAAACGCGACCAGCCCGGTCTGGCTAAGCGCCTGCTGTTGTATCTCACCACGTAAATCCTTGACGGTTATTTCATTACGTGCCAGTTCATCGTCAGCGAGAATCAACGCAAACTGCGCGCCGCTCCGATCAGCCTTCTTCATCTGGCTTTTCATGCTGCCTCCACCTGCGTTTAGCAGCAGACGCAGATCCGGCAGAGCATCCCGACACTGTTCGGTCAGTTCTATAGCCCGCGTTTCGGCCATCTCGCCGAGGGCCAAAAAATAGGCCTGCGGCGCCGAGTCATGCGCACTAAGCTGCGCTTCATCTATTAGTGAAACCAGCCGCTCCAGACCGATGGCAAAGCCCATAGCGGTCGTTGCCCGTCCACCCAGTTGTTCTACCAGACCGTCAAATCGGCCACCGGCGCAGACCGTGCCCTGCGCCCCCAGTCTGTCGGTTACCCATTCAAATACGGTTTTGGAATAATAATCCAGTCCGCGCACCAAACGCGAATTAAACCGATAAGCAATACCCGCCGTATCCAGCAAGTTGCACAGTTTAACAAAATGTTCGCGCGATGCCTCGTCCAGATGCGCGTTTAATTTCGGTGCGGCTTCGATCAGCGCCTGCATCTCGGGATTCTTGCTGTCCAGAATGCGCAGAGGATTGGATTGCAGACGGCGCAGACTGTCATCATCCAGTTGTTCTCGATGTTTATTTAAATACGCGACCAGAATATCCCGGTAAAGCCGACGCGATTCAGCGGATCCCAGCGAATTCAGTTCCAGCGTCACTGAATCCGCAATACCCAGCTGTTTCCATAGCCGGGCGCTCATCATAATCATCTCGGCATCGATATCGGGACCGGAAAAACCGAAGGCTTCCACACCCAACTGGTAAAACTGACGATAACGCCCTTTCTGTGGACGCTCATGGCGAAACATCGGACCCAGATACCATAAACGCCGAGACTGGTTGTGCAAAAGCCCGTGTTGCAGGCAGGCTCGCACGCAGGCGGCCGTGCCTTCCGGACGCAGGCTCAGACTGTCGCCATTGCGATCGGTAAAGGTGTACATTTCCTTTTCGACAATATCGGTGACCTCACCGATGGAGCGTTTAAACAGCTCCGTTTTCTCGACGATGGGGAAACGAATTTCAGTATAACCGTAAGCGGCCATCAGGCGGCGAAACTGTTGTTCTATAAATTGCCACTTCGGCGTTTCCTCGGGCAGGATATCATTCATGCCACGAATGGCCTGGATCAACTTGGACACGTTATTACCTGTTATTTCAGAATAAGACTTGATTTTGCGGGCGTCGGCTGAAAAGCAAATTCATTCCCGCATAGTAATGGCTGAGGATGTTTTGCTTTTCTTGCCCACCACAAAGTAGGCAATATTTTCGCGTTCGTATTTTGACTTGTTAAAGGGCTGATTATCCCAGGATACGCTGACCCCCGGAGAGTATCCCAACAGAATGGAATAGCTCGAACTGGAATCCAGTTGCAGGTGATTACCTTTCTCAACCATGCGGTACACCAGTCGCTTGCCGTTGGCATCACGAATGTCGGTCCAGGAATCTGTTTTGTATTCCAGCTGCAGACGGGGCGGAGCAACGTCGATCAGCGCTTTCGGAGTTGCCGCCGGCGCAACGCGGATCCGGCTTATTCTCAGCGGTTCGGTTTTTGTTTTTGTCTTCGCCTTAACCTCGCTCGGCGCGGCCTGCGCATGGTCGGCAGCGGCAAGGGGAATACCCTGCTCCCGCTGCGCCGTTGCAGCGTTGTCTGTTTTCGCCAGGGAATCCGCGTGCGCGGAGTCTTCTGCACTGAGCAGTACAAATCCAACTATCGCCACAACCGCCAACAACAGCCCCAGCAGCACTGGCAACAACCACTTATTGCGTTCGCCGGGTGAAGCCGTTTGGTAACTGACGCTTTCGAACTGGCGCTCGTTTTCTTCTTCAATATTTTTCAGATCACTGACAAATTCATCCAATGGTAAATCGAGTAATTTTACATAGGCGCGCATATAGCCGTATAAATAGGCCGAACCGGCAAAAATACTATAATCATCCTTCTCCAACGCCAGAATAAAGCGTGTTTCAAAATACAGTTTGCCCGCAACATCCTCTGCCTCCAAACCCAGGGCTTCGCGGGCAAGACGCAGACGTTCACCTTTTGAGGTATCCACAGTCTTTACCTCTTCCTCTATGCTCTTTTCTTCTTCACTCATTGTAAATCCTGCATTTCAAGCTGTTTTAACAACTGCGTTTCTTTTGCGTCCGGATATTTTCTTTTCAGACGAATCGCATAGGCCGCAACCCGTTTGTCATTACCGTACTGACGTTGAATAAGAATGGCCAACCACAGACTCTCTGCGTTGTGTGTGCCGTATTTAAGAAACTTGTTCAAATATGCCTGCGCCTGATCATAGAGGCCTTTGCCATAATCGATCTGCGCCAGCCCCAACAGGCTTTTCCGCGATTGGGAATTTAGTTTCAGCGCTTTATTAAAAAATTTTTCAGCCTGGTACAAATCACCCTTGTTCTGTTCACATTGGGCCATGTTCTCAAACAGACGGTCACGGCGCTGGTACAGAGGATCCTTCATAACCATTGAAAAATAGCGGTTTGCTTCGTCATAGTGTTTCTGTTTGCACAGAAAAACCGCATAGTTGTTGCGCACTGCGGCGACCCGTGAAGACAGGCTGCTGTCCGGCAGGATCTCCAGCGCCCGCCGAAAATGCCGATCGGCATCCTCGGGGCGATCGAGTCTGCCGTACAAAACGGCCAGGTACTGGTGAGCATCGGCGTTTTCGGGATCCTGTTTAATCGCCTTGCGCAGCTTGTGCAGCGCTATTTCATTATGCCCTTGCTGCATATAAGCCAGCCCCAGCCTGGCATTCGCTTCCGCCGCTTTTCTCAGATTATTTTCGTTAACTACCGGCACCGCTGCGCAGGCAGCAAGCAGGCTGACAAGCAAACCAAGAATAATCAAACGCACGCTTATACTACCCATGTTATTGGCGCTTCTTTTAAATGTTTCAATTTTCGTTTACTGCGATCGGACACCTTACCGGCAAGCTGTCCGCAGGCCGCATCAATGTCTTCGCCACGCGTTCGCCGGGTAATGGTAATCAACCCTGCTTTGACCAGAATATCCCGAAAACGATTGATTACTTCCGTTTTTGAAACTCGGTAATGGCTGCCTGGAAATGGATTAAACGGTATCAAGTTAACTTTGGAAGGAATCCCCTTTAACAGTTTCACCAGTGCCCGCGCCTGTGCCGGGCTGTCATTAACACCATCCAGCATGACATATTCGAAGGTCACCTTACGTTTTGTTTCGCCTTCGATATAACGCCGGCAGGCGGCCAGTAATTCCTTGATCGGATATTTCCGGTTCAGCGGTACCAGCTGATCCCGCAGCTCATCGTCGGGCGCATGCAGCGACACCGCCAGACTGACATCGCTCACCGCCTTTAGTCTGTCCAGCGCCGGCACCACACCGGAAGTACTCAGGGTCACGCGACGTTTCGACAGGCCGTAAGCATTGTCTTCGATCATCAGATTCATGGCTGTGACCACATTATCGAAATTCAATAACGGCTCGCCCATACCCATCATGACTACGTTGCTGATCACCCGCTGCTCGCGGGGCAAACATTGCAGAGCCTGGTTGGCACGCCAAAGCTGACCGATAATTTCAGCGGCAAAAAGATTGCGGTTAAAACCCTGTTGCGCGGTTGAACAGAAACTGCAATCAAGCGCACAACCTACCTGAGAAGACACGCACAGCGTGCCACGCCCATCTTCTGGAATATAAACCGTCTCCACACAGTTGCCGTTATCCACTCGCAGTAACCACTTCACTACGCCGTCACTGGCGCGCTGTTCACTGACGATTTCCGGCGCCCGGATCTCGGCAAGCTGCGCAAGCTTGCTGCGCAACACCTTACCAAGATTACTCATGGCATCGAAGTCATCCACACCAAACTGGTAGATCCATTTCATCACCTGGCTGGCGCGAAACGGTTTTTCGCCCTGCGCCTCGAACCAGCCCTGCAAAGCGGGCAGATCGAAGTCCAGCAAATTTACTTTTTTCTGTGTGGTCAAATTTTAGTCCCAGCTTTTCGGGCCTTGGGGAGTAATACAAAACAACCGCTAAAACACCGGCTTAGATCAAACACGAATTCTATCCTGTGCAAGGATTTCAAGCAATTAGCTTGCATCCTGTCATCTACGATTATACCTGTTTCCAGCTCCTGGCGGGCAGTGACTTCTGGCTGAATACTCCAGCGTCAAAAACCGGATTAATCCGCATACGACCGACGGCGCCCTCGCCCAAGACTGGGAGAGGGCTGGGGGGTGAGTTCAAGAATCAGCCTCGAACCTATCCCCCCTCATCCCAGCCTTCTCCCCCCACCGGGGAGAAGGAGCAAAACAACTGCCTAAAGCCGAATTGATTGGCCAGACGACCGACAGTTCCCCCTCCCAAGACTGGGAGTGGGCTGGGGTGAAGGTTCAAGAATCAGCCTCGAACCTATATCCCCCTCATCCCAGCCTTCTCCCCCCACCGGGGAGAGGAGCAAAACAACTGCCTAAAGCCGAATTGATCGGCCAGACGACCGATAGCTCCCTCTCCCAAGAACTGGGAGAGGGGGAGAAGCAAAAGCAGCACAGCCCCTGGGGGCTTTTTAATCTCCTAATTTATTAAAGACTTTAAACTAAGCGCTAAAATGAGCTTGATAGTCGAGCGCATGCATTTTAGAATAGCAACTTAGATTTAGACTTATTATAAATTAAAGGAGCGTTTTATGGGTGTATTAGTCGGTCGTGAAGCCCCGGATTTTACCGCTGCTGCCGTACTGGGCAATGGTGAAATTGTCGAGGACTACAATTTCAAACAGGAAAGCAACGGAAAATATGCTGTGCTTTTTTTCTATCCTCTTGATTTTACATTTGTTTGTCCCTCTGAGCTGATTGCATTTGATCATCGGCTGGATGAATTCAGCAAGCGTGGCGTTGAGGTTGTCGGTGTTTCCATCGATTCCCAGTTCACTCACAATGCCTGGCGCAATACGCCAATTAACGAAGGTGGCATCGGCCCGGTTAAATATCCTCTGATTGCCGATGTCAACCACGCCATCTGCCAGGCCTATGATGTTGAACATCCTGAGGCCAGCGTGGCTTTTCGCGCCTCTTTCCTGATTGACAAGCAGGGTCTGGTGCGTCATCAGGTAGTCAATGATCTGCCTTTGGGCCGCAATATCGACGAAATGCTGCGCATGATCGACGCCTTGCAGTTCACCGAAGAACACGGCGAAGTCTGCCCGGCCGGCTGGCAGCAGGGTGACAAAGGCATGCAGGCTACACCTGAGGGCGTTGCCAGTTATCTGGCGGAAGAAGCAGATAAGCTTTAATTTCCCCTCACTCCCACTGAAAAAGCCCGCTATCCTGCGGGCTTTTTTTTTTGCTCGCCGCCCCACCGTTTTAGACCGTCTCCAGATAGCCCTATAGATTTTATAGAACATATGAAATTCATGCTGGCATAAACGATTTCTGCAGGCAAAAGTCGGTCAACCCGGCTAGCATGAACATATTGTAATATTCTGATATTTTTATATGCAATATTGACATGGAGCTTCGATATTTCATTTGTCGTCCACTAAAAAAAACAGGATTATCCCGTGAATAAAAAAATCAGCATCATAATTGCCGCACTCACTCTTCCCTCTCTTGCCGGCGCTACAAATGGTTATCAACTTATTGGGGTGGGCGCTTATCAAAAAGGTCTTGCCGGCGCGATTACCGCCAATCCCGGCAGCGCGATGACCGCCGTTTCTAATCCAGCCGGCGCCGCCCGTGTCGGCAGCCGTGCCGATTTTTCTATGGAAGCCTTCATGCCGGAACGCGACCTTGATTTTACCGCTCTGGCTGGCAAAAAAGGCGACAGCGCCGTCAGCATGTATGGCGTCCCCGCACTAGGCTGGACAGCCCCCACATCGGAAGGCAGTAATATGTATTTTGGCGGCGGCATGTATGGTACATCCGGCATGGGCGTGGATTATGCCTCGACCCAGATGACCGGTGGCGCTGCCAATCGCTACTGGGATGGCTATAGTAATATCGCCTTCTGGCAAATGGCTCCGGTACTGGCCTGGAATGTCGATAGCAAACTGAGCCTGGGCGTCTCGCTGAACATCGATTATCAATCGGTCGCCTTTCAGCAACGCGTCCTGAGTGACACCAATGCCGATGGTGTTGGCGACACCATTGTCGACAATTTTAATCTGAGTCGGGCGGCCAGCGGTTTTGGCTTTGGCCTGGGGCTGGGTTTGTTGTATGACATCAATCCGCAGATCACACTGGGCTTTTCCTATAAAAGCAAACAGCGCTTCTCGGATATGGAATATCAACTGGCCTATGGCGATATCTACAGTGATGCGCACACCGCCGGCAGCGCAGGAACCTACAAGCTGGCGCTGGACTTTCCACAGCAGGCCGCAGCCGGTATCGCGTATCGCCCAAACAGCAAGCTTACCCTGTCGGCTGATCTGAAATGGATCAACTGGTCCGCCACCATGAATAAGCTGGCGGTAACCGGCCCCAATAATTTTGTCCGTACCATGAACCCGGGCTGGGACGATCAAACCGTCTTTGCGATGGGTGTGAACTATGCTCTGAACGATCGCATCAGCCTTCGCGGCGGTTATAATTATGCAAAATCACCTTTTGGCGAGAACCAGGTCAGTCGTAACCTGATCCTGCCCGCCATTGTCGAAAGCCATTACACCCTGGGCGCCGGCTTTATCTTGAATTCACATTGGGATCTAAGCATGCACTACATGTACACGCCGAAGAAAACTCTGCAGGCACCGGCAACGGATACAAGTGCTCCGGGCGCCATTATATCGCTGCAGGAAACCTCCTTCGGCGCCAATATCGGTTATCGTTTCTAGGTTTGTCAGGCATAAAAAAACCCGGAGCATTTGCTCCGGGTTGTTGTTACAACAGGACAGCAGTGACAACGATTATAAAAACTCCGCGCCTTCGCGTCCTCTGCGTTATTTACGACTTAATGAGTGTAACGATTCAACACAACCCTCTATATGTGATCTATTAGCGTAGGGTGGGCACGGTTTTTGTGCCCACGCGGAAGACTCAGCTGATTGACCTGGCTTGCCAGTTGGGCGGTTTTATATTGGTTCCTTTAGCCATTGACCCGGTGGGCACAAAAATCGTGCCCACCCTACTGAGCTGCGTTATTTACGATTAATGAGTCAGTTGTTGATTTGGCGGGGAGTATTTATTAACCCACGAGGCTGCCAACTCACTGGCCAGCTCAGAATCCTCGGTCATAAACCAACGGTAGGCAACACTGTCTTTGGCCGCCGGGGTATTCATCACGCTGTTTGCTTCTGTTTTAAGATCATCATTGCTGCCAACAAATAAGACATCATCGTTTTCATTAAGCAACAGAAAGACACCCGAGCTTTCGGGAGCTTCTTCAAGTTTATCGGGAAAAGCCAGCGCATAGGTCGAGTGCTTGCGAATCAGCTCGTTTTTTTTGTCTTTGTGACTAAATCTCATAATAATAGCTCCATTATATCCAGTGGCGAGCGTTAGCATTTTCTGCGCCCCCCAAATACACATGATGCTAGCAGGGATAAAGACTGTTTGTCGAATATTTCTAACTGGAATGTAACTACTTACACCCCCAGATGCCCGTCATTCCGGCATGGGGTTAGCCGGAATCTATTTCTGTAAAACCACTGGATTCCGGCTAAAACTGTG
>VAPM010107677.1_pt1 | contig 18649 bp, 8 predicted proteins | sample 3395091 | NCBI WGS metagenome assembly VAPM01 (sample SAMN08290445, study PRJNA428436) | hydrothermal vent metagenome | isolation source: Deep-sea hydrothermal vent chimney 3 | place: Pacific Ocean: Juan De Fuca Ridge | reverse complement strand
TGGATGGACTTGCTAAAATTGATGATTTGATTGAGCGTGCCAAAGAACTTGGTATGGACTCTTTAGCGTTGACTGACCATGGCGTGATGTACGGCTCCGTAGAATTTTTTATTAAAGCCAAAGAAGCCGGCATCAAACCTATTATCGGTTGCGAAATGTATTTAACTGCCGGAAGTCGCCATAGTAAAAACAATACTCGTGAAGACAAGACTCGCTATCACCTAACTCTTTTAGTTAGAAATGAACAGGGTTATAAAAATTTAATGAAATTGGTTTCCATCGCTCACTTAGAGGGATTTTATTACAAGCCACGAATTGATAAAAAAGTTTTGAAAAAATATTCCGAAGGTTTAGTCGGAATGAGTGGTTGTGTCCAAGGAGAAGTTCCTCAGACTGTTCTAAATAAAGGAGTTGACGAGGCAGTCAAAATTGCACAATGGTATGAAAATATTTTCGGCAAAGGAAATTTTTATATGGAACTCCAGCATCATCCAAAATATGATAAGCAAAAGAAAGCTAATGCCGGACTGAAAGAAATTTCAAAAAAAATAGGTATTCCTGTTGTAGCCACCGGTGATATCCACTATGCCAAACCGGAAGATGCTGAAACTCAAGATATTTTACTTTGTATTCAAATGAATCGCAAAGTTACCGAAACAAACAGACTAAATCTTATGGATTTTGATTTATCAATGAAATCTCCAACGGAAATGATTGAAGCATTTAAAGATACGCCTGAAGCAATCACCAATACACAAGAAATTGTTGATAAATGTAATTATGAAATAAAATTGGGCGAAACTCAATTACCTTTTTTTGAAGTCCCGAAAGGTTTTGATGACAAAAGTTATCTACGACATTTGACTGAACAAGGTCTTAAAGAAAAATTTGGAAACAATATTACAGATGAATATCGAAAACGATTGGACTACGAGCTTTCCATAATTGAAAAAATGGGCTACCCTTCTTACTTCTTGATTGTGCAAGATTTTGTCAACTGGGCTAGAAAAGCGGGTGTTGTGGTTGGCCCCGGTCGTGGTAGCGCTGCCGGAAGTTTGGTTTCATATTTAATCGGAATTACCAATCTTGATCCTATTAAATACGACCTCCTTTTTGAAAGATTTTTAAATCCGGAAAGAATTTCAATGCCCGATGTTGATATGGATTTTGCCGATGACCGAAGAGACGATGTTCTGAATTATGTTCGCGAAAAATACGGTAACGATCATGTTGCCAATATAATAACTTTCGGAACAATGGCGGCGCGTGGCGCCATTCGCGACACCGGTCGTGCGCTTGACTATCCTTATGATTATTGTGACCGTACTGCCAAAATGATTCCGATGTTTTCCACAATCGAACAAGCTTTGGAAAATTCTCCAGAATTTAAAAATTTATATAATTCCGAAAAAGAAGCTCGCAAATTGATTGACAGTGCCAAAAAATTAGAAGGTGTTGCTCGTCACGCATCGATGCATGCTTGCGGAGTCGTAATTACAAAAAAACCTGTTACAGAATATTCCCCCCTACAAAGAATTACAGGAAAAGACAAAGGAGATGGTGTCGTAACCCAATATTCTTCCTCAACTAAGTACAGTTTTGTGGAAAAAATCGGACTTTTAAAAATGGATTTCTTGGGATTGAAAAATTTAACGATTATTCAAAATACTCTCAATATAATTGAAAAAACCAAGAGTACCAAAATAAATATTGATGACATACCCTTGGATGATAAACTGACTTACAAACTTCTTCAAAAAGCTTCTACTACTGGAGTTTTTCAATTGGAATCCTCTGGAATGAAACGCTATTTAAAACAATTAAAGCCAACAAATCTGGAAGATGTTATTGCTATGGTAGCACTCTATCGTCCTGGACCGATGGACTGGATTCCCGATTTTATTAACAGAAAACACGGACGGAAAAGAATAGAATATTTACACCCAAAACTAAAACCAATTCTAGAAAAGACCTACGGTGTTGCAGTTTATCAAGAACAAGTTATGCAAATGGCGCAAAGTTTAGCAGGCTTTTCTTTAGGCGAAGCGGATATGCTCCGCAAAGCAATGGGTAAAAAAATTCCTGAATTAATTAAAAAAGAAAAAATTAAATTCGTAGAAGGATCCGTCAAAAACGGTGTTAATAAAAAAGATGCTGAAAGTATTTTTTCTTTTATTGAACCTTTCGCTGGTTACGGCTTTAATAGAAGCCACGCAGCGTGTTATGGAATGATTGGCTATCAGACTGCTTATCTAAAAGCTCATTACCCAACTGAATTTATGGCAGCCTTGATGACCTCCGATCAGGGGAATATTGAAAGAATTGCCATTGAGGTTGAAGAAGTTAGAGATATGGGAATTGAAGTTTTACCACCGAATATCAATGAAAGTTTCGGAGAATTTGCGGTTGTTAAAAGATCTGATGGAAAAGAAAATATTCGCTTTGGCTTAAATGCTATCAAAAATGTTGGACATATAGTTGCCAAAGAAATTGTTTTCGAAAGAAAAAAGAATGGAAAATATGTTGATCTGGTTAATTTTCTAGAGCGAGTAATCGGAAAAGATTTGAATAAAAAATCGATTGAAGCTTTAGCAAAAGTTGGTGCTTTAGATGATTTGGGCGAACGAAACCAAATTATAAATAATATTGATACAATTTTAGCTTTTTCAAAAAATATTCAAAAAATGCAAAATTCTAACCAAGATAGTCTTTTTGGCGGAATGACTATGGAAACACCTTCGATTACATTAGAAGGGACCCCTCCAGCCTCCAAAAAACAAAAATTACATTGGGAAAAAGAACTTTTAGGACTTTATGTTTCTGATCATCCTATTTCTGATTACAAAGAATTTTTTGAAAAAATGACTGTATCAATTACTTCTCTGGACAATTCTATGGTTAATAGAAATATAAAACTGGGCGGTGTCATTACTAAAGTTCAAAAAATTGTTACCAAGAGAAAACAAAATATGGCCTTTGTCACTATCGAAGATTTGCGAGGAAGAATTGAGTTGCTTGTTTTCCCGAATGTTCTTGAACAAACCGGATTAGTCTGGCAAGAAGAAAAAATTATCACGGTTGATGGAAAACTATCAGATAAAGATGGTATTTTCAAATTAATTGTTAATGATGCAAAAGTAATAAACAAGCGGGAAGTTGAGGATTTCAAAAGGGTTTTAGCTACACAAGAAAAAAACGGACAGATGGAGCCCGCTGAATTAGTTCTTTCAATAAATTCTACCAATCAAGATATTATAAAGAAACTATCTAAATTATTTGACACTTGTCACTTTGGAAAAACAAAAGTTTATCTGATTATTAATAACAAAAAAATTCAAACTTCTTACAGTATTAAACTAACCGATGAAGTTAAATCCAACTTAAAAATAATAATTCCACCTAAAAATATCAAGATTACTTAGTTTTTCTATTATCTAAATATTTATAAGTCCAAACCTTAATGAAGTCATTTAACAGCCACCAGACTATTGCGTATAACCACATATATCCGACGAATTTCCAGCCAATTGGAGTCATAAAAATTCCGTAAACAGCTATTAAAGTTCCAATAATTCTGGAACCAAATGCTGGTAGAAAAAATTTCAAAGATGGATATGGCTTATGCCAAAAATGATATCTTCCAGCACGAGTTAGATATAGCGTAGAATGTCCAGCAACATCTAATTTTACAAATAGCATTGTTTGAATAAATAGAATTGGATAACTTTGTAGTTGCAACCAATAAAATAAGGCAAAGGATGATATTACTCCGGCTACTCCTAATACCGTCGACACTGTCAACACTTCTCGCATATTCCAACGCACTGGTTCATCGTCAATTCGTGCGTTATCATAAGCAATCATCATTACAGGAATATCATTCAAAAGAGCTAACACAATAATCATTATCGCTGTTATCGGATAAAAATTAAAAACAATGATAGATAAAGTTATGAACAAAATTATACGAATAGTTTCGGCTATTCTAAAAATCGCATAGCCTTTCATTCGCTCAAATGTCTCTCGGGCAATTTTCAAAGCATGTTCAATAACCATTAATCCAGGAGCCAACAAGCTAATGTCCGCCGCCGCTCGAGCCACATCTGTTGCACCAGAAACAGCAATTCCAATATCAGCCTTTTGTAAAGCCGGTGCATCATTTACACCATCACCAGTCATTGCTACAAGATGATTTTTTTTCTGCAAATTATCAATAATAAAATACTTATCCTCAGGCATAACCTGAGAAAATCCATCTGCACTCTCTACAAGAGCCATTGATTTTGTGTTAATCTTCTTAGAAAATTTTTCTCTAAATTTGGAGGTGTCTAGAATATTAGCACCAATTTTTAAAACCTTAGCAATTTGCACAGCAATAGCATGATTATCTCCAGTAAGCATCTTGATATTTATTCCCATTTTTTTAACTTTTCGAATAATCTTTTTGGAATCTTTGCGCGGAGGGTCAAATAATGAAATTAATCCGACACACTTAAATTTAGTATCACCAGTGTTTTTAACCGCAACCGCCAATGTTCGATGTCCTTTATCAGCAAATTTTTGAACATTATCAAAAAAGTTTTTTGTTTCAATACTTTCTTCACACATAGCCTTGATTACTTGAGGAGCACCTTTCGCAACAACAAATTCTTTTTCATTGTCGATAATAGTCGCCTCTGTTCTTTTTCTCTTTGGGTCAAACGGTATAAACTTTTTCTGCCTACACTTATCAATATCATTGTCTGAAAAATTATTTTCCAAATATTTAAAAATAGGACTTTCTATAGGATCATTATTTTCTTCACTACTAGCTAAAACAGCATAGCTAAATAAATTTTTTATAGTAAATTGTGAATAGACAACCGACTCACCAATGCTCATTCTGTTTTGTGTCAATGTTCCAGTTTTATCACTACATAAAATATCAACTCCAGCCAATTCTTCGATTGCTGGTAAATTAGTAACAATAGCTTTACGCTTGGCGATAGAAATCGCTCCGATTGCCATTGTTACAGATAATACTGTCGGTAAAGCAACAGGAATTGATGCAATTATTAAGATAAGTATAAATTGCAAATCTTCCAAAAAACTATTATGTCGAAGTATGGAAAAAATCATTATCAACACGGCCAAGCTAGCTGTAAACAAAATTAAAAAATTTCCAACACGAATAATTGCTTTTTGAAAATGACTTTCTTCCTCCTGTTGAGCTTTACCAACAAGCTTAGCGCTTTTTCCGAAAAAAGTATTCATTCCAGTCTTAGTTACTTCCGCTAGCATTTCGCCTATTTTTACAATGGAGCCAGAGTAAACCTCATCTCCAACCTCCTTATCTACCGGTAAAGATTCTCCGGTCAATACTGATTGATCAATTTCCAAATATTTTCCTTCAATTAATTTTGCATCCGCTGGTACAATATCTCCAATTTTTAATTTAATAATATCACCAGGAACCAAATATTTAACCTCTATCTCTTTAAACTTTCCATCGCGAAAAACCAGAGTCTTTTTCGCTAAAGTTTTCTTTAATGCTTCTAGAGCATTTAGTGCCTTTGACTCTTGAAAATAATCAACAAAAATATTTACAAATAATAAAATAATTATAATAGTAAAATCTTCCCATCGCCTCATTATGGCAGAAAGAATGGCTACCGCCTCTATCATCCAAGGAATTGGGCTCCAGACTTTTTTAAATAAGCGATATAGTGCCGTTGCTCTTTTTTTCGGAATTTCATTGTAGCCAAATTCTATCAATCTTTTTTTTGCACTTTTTTCCGATAAGCCCTTCTTCATCTTTGTGTTTGTATTTGCATTTTTCATATTTTTTATTTATCCATAATTCTAATAATTTCACTTGGACGACCAAGAACACGGATTAAAATTGATTTTTTGAAATCATAAAATTCGTCAACTTGTAGCCAATAACAAGCAATTAAAAAAGTAGCCATTCCTGCTCCTCCGGCAATAGTTAATTGCAATAAAACCTCGCCGAGATTTTTCAAAGTAATAAAATTTGCCAAAAAATGCCGTACTAAATAAATAGTTATTACAGAAAAAACTGTTGCAATAACAATTTTAAAAATTGGTTTCCACATTTTTATTTTAACATTTTTCTTAAATCTCTTATTTAAAAACCAGAAAAGCAAACCCATATTTATTATTGTCGTCAATGAAAAAGCTATTGCCAATCCCAAAATTTTAAACTTATCTATCAGCAAAATAACTGTCAGAATATTTATAGATTCACTGAATAACGCCACATAAAAAGGTGTCTTAGTATTTTCCAAGGCATAGAACGCTCGAGAAATTAAAGGGATAGTGCTTTGAGCAAATAAACTTACTGACAAAAAACCCAGCACCCATAGAGTGGCAATTGTATCTTTCCAATCAAATTTTCCAGCACCCAAAACCGCTCGGACAATTTCCGCTCGCAAAGAAAAAATTATAGCACTAATTGGAATAACAAAAAATAAAATTCTTTTAAATGTTCTTGAAAAAACATATTGAAATTTATCTAAATCATTTTTAGCAGCCAAGGAACTCAGTTTTGGAAATGCTGCCAAAGAGAATGAAATACCAAAAATTCCCAGTGGCACACTTTGCAAATTATTGGCAAAATTAAAAACCGCCAAAGAACCAGATGCCAAGGTGGAAGCAAAAATAGTTATGACTAATAAATTTATTTGACTCACTCCCATCGCTAAGCTTCTCGGAATCATCAAACGAATAATTCTACGGACATCCTTATTCTTAAAAATGCTTTTAATATTTTCCATTTGATAGGAAAAACCGATAGATTTAACTGCTAAATATTGCAATATCATATGCATTCCTGCACCTAAAACAACACCCCAAGCCAATCCGGAAACTCCAAAAAAATTAACCAAATAAACAGCTCCTATAATTATTCCGATATTGTACATAATCGGAGCTAAGGCATAAATTAAAAATCTTTTAAAGGAAACCAAAATTCCACCGAAGACGGCACTAATTCCCAAAAATAGTGGACTTAAGAACATAATTCTCATCAACGCAACAGTGGCTTTCATCTTCACATCAGGAAAGCCTGGTGTCACCAATTTCATAATTTGCGGAGCAAATATAATCATCAAAATTGAGACACTTATTACTCCTATAACTTGAATTGTTAGTAAACTTGATGCCAATTTCCAAGCTTTGTCTTTTTTATTTTGACTAACTAATCCAGTAAAAACTGGAATAAAAGCAGCACTTAATGCTCCTACAATTAATAAATTGTAAACCAAATCTGGCACACGAAAAGCTGCGTAATAAACATCTAGAGTGTCACCTGCACCAAATTGTGAAGCTAAAATTCTATCTCTAAAAAGTCCCAGTAAGCGACTTAACATTCCGGCAATAGATACAATTAAAGCCGCCCCGGCGATTGTTTCCGTTGGGCGGTTTTTAAATATTTTATTTTTAATAATTTCTTTAATCATTAATAAATAATTCAGAGCTACTAAAAATTAATAGTTAATAATTTTATAATTCTTCAGCTACATTTGTAATTAATTTTCTATACGAAAAAATACTTAAAATAAATACTATCAACAAAATTAAAACAAATACTGTTATTTGCCAAAGATCAGGAAAGTGATTGGTAGTAAGAGCTTCTTTAGTAAAATGAATTATAAATGCCATTGGATTAATTAAGATTGTTTGCTGAATATAAGCAGGCAGAATAGATAACGGATAAATTATCGGACTAGCATAAAAAATTATGGTTATCAAAACTTCCCAAATCATTGCTAAATCTCTAAATTTAACATAAATTGGTGCTGTAAATAATGCAAAAGAAAGAATAATAACATATGTTAAGATAGAAAAAAACAAAAATAACAATATTGCCCCAATACTCGGTAGATAACCTTGCCAAATAAAAAATCCAACTATTACAACTAAATTCATTAAATAAACTAAAACAGCATTGATGGTTGAGGCTAAAATAATCGTCCATCTGGGAACATAGATTTTAGTTACTAATTGAGCTTTTGTAAGTAACGAGCTCATTCCTGCCATCGTTCCTTCGGAAAAAAAATTAAAGAGCATAATCGCCGTTATCAACTGGAGTGAATAATATTCTGTTCCAGTATTTTTGGGATTAAACATCGCAGAAAAAACAAAATTTAAAACCAAAAACATCAATAACGGCTTAAGAACCGCCCAAATGTAGCCCAAAGTAGACCCGTGATAACGAAGCTTAAAATCAGTTTTAGCAAGTATCCAAATAAGCTCCTTATAATTTTCGTGTTGTTTCATAAGTTGAATTATATATCCAAATTTTTAACACTCTTAGCGTGTGTCTGAATAAACCTACGACGAGGTTCAACCTCGCTACCCATCAAGAGCGTGAAAGTCTTATCTGCAGCTTCCGCATCATCTATATCTATCTGTAACATTTTTCTATTATCCGGATCCATCGTTGTCTGCCACAACTGTTCCGGATTCATTTCACCAAGACCTTTGTATCGTTGAATGTTTATTCCACCTTTTGTTTTTTTTGTTTCTATTTTTTCCCCACCATTATCTTCATCAGTCTCCACGACTTCTGCTTCTTCAACACCAGCTACTCCAAGTTTTTTTAAAATATCCTCTTTATCTTTGTCGGTATAAGCATAGAAAACTTGTTTACCTTTTTTGATTTGATAAAGCGGAGGTTGGGCAACATAAATATGTCCATCTTTTACTAATTGTTCAAAATACCTATAAAAGAAAGTCAATAAAAGTGTTCTAATATGGCTTCCATCAACATCGGCATCTGCCATAATAATTATTTTTCCATAACGCAATTTTTCCAGATTCATACTTTCGCCAATTCCCACACCTAAAGCGATAATAATCGGTTTTAAAGTATCTGATTTCACAACCTTGTCTAGGGTTGTTTTTTCAACATTAACCAATTTTCCTCGCAATGGTAAAATAGCTTGGAACCTTCTATTTCGACCTTGTTTGGCGGAACCACCAGCAGAATCTCCCTCCACAATATATAATTCCGACTCTTCCATTTTTCGACTGGAACAATCCGCCAATTTTCCGGGCAAAGTCATTCCCTCTAAAGCACCCTTTCTGACAACAGCATCCTTGGCGGCACGTGCTGCAATTCTTGCCTTAGCGGTTAAAACACATTTTCCAATAATTTCTTTAGCATCTTTAGGATTATTTTCCAGATATTCCGCAAAACCTTCCGCCATTACCGCTGAAACAATTCCCTTCACCTCGCTGTTTCCCAGTTTCGCTTTTGTTTGTCCTTCAAATTGTGGTTCTTTTAATTTAACGCTAACTACAGTCGTTAATCCTTCTCGAACATCATCTGAAGTTAAGCTACTTTCCTTATTTTTTATTAGATTATTTTTTTTAGCATAAGTGTTTAGAACTCTAGTCAAAGCTGTTCTGAAACCGGAAACATGCATTCCACCTTCCACTGTGTAAATATTATTAGCGAATGAATAAATATGTTCCTTGAAACCACTTGTATACTGTAAAGAAATTTCTACCTGAACATCATCAACTTCTTTATCAATATAAACAGGCTTTTTATTTCGAACTTCTTTTCCTCTATTTAAATAATTTACAAAAGACACTATTCCTCCATCAAAATAAAAACCGTATTTTCTAACTCTATAAACATCTTCTTTTTTTATTTTTCCACCATTTTTCACAAAGTCATCATCAAGTTTTCTATAATCTTCCAAAATTATTTTCACACCCTTTGTTAAATATGCCTGCTGTCGAACATAATCTAATATTTTTTTCCAGCTATATTCTATTTTAGGAAATATTTGCGGATCGGCTTGAAAAGTAATTTTTGTTCCGGTTTCCTTGGTTCGCTCGCCTTTTTTTACAGCAGATTTTCTTTCACCTCTCTTATATTCTTGACGCCAAACAAATCCGTCTCGATAAACTTCCGCCTTAGTCCAAACAGAAAGTGCATTCACAACGGAAACACCAACTCCATGTAAACCTCCTGAAACCTTATAGCCATCACCTTCAAACTTCCCACCCGCATGCAAAACCGTCAAAACCGTTTCCAGTGTTGATTTTTTTGTTTGGGCGTGTTTTTCAACTGGGATACCTCGCCCATTGTCTGTCACTTGAATTATATTGTTTGGCAAAAGCTCCACTTTAATATCATCACAATATCCCGCCATCGCCTCATCGATAGAATTGTTTACAACTTCCCAAACAAGGTGATGTAAACCTTCCAAGGATGTTCCACCAATATACATTCCCGGTCGCTTCCTAACTGGATCCAATCCCTCTAAAACTTGAATAGACTTTGCTCCGTAAGAACTTTTTTTATTATTTTTACTCATTATTGTAAGTTTCTAAAAAAAACAAAAGATTTTTTAGCAAAAAATCAATACAGCAATCTATTGTTTTTATCTGATTTTTATTTTATTAAACAAAAAAACTTATACTTAAAAAATACATTTAAAAGCATTCTCTACCCTGTTTATTGTATAACATTTTCCATTTTAAATCAACATCTTGAAATAAGCTATTTAAAATTATTTAACAATATTTCTTCTACGGAGTTAACTATATAGAAGAAATAAAATAATTTCATAAAGAGTTTATAACTATAAGCAGATTTTTTCTTATTAAAAAACCGCTTATAAAAAAGCGGATTTTGGAAGAGAGTTTTAATATAATTTTTAAAATAAAATTACATAATCTTGGCGACGACCTACTTTCCCCAGCATTCATTTTTCAAAATTTAAAGGGACTGTGCCGATACTACGGCAAGCCCCCTTTTTCTTCTCATACAAATATCTTCTCAAATGACAGTTAAATTTTATTCAGAATTACCAAGGCTGGTATACTCCAAATTCAGGTACAATAGCTACTTCGCCTGGATATACTATGTCGTGGACTAAACCACATTTCATAGCTTCCTCTGCTGAAAAGATTTTTTCTTTTTCAAGAAAAAATCCCACAAGATCAGATGGCATACTTGTTTGACTGGAAATAATTTCCACTGTTATCTTGTCCATTATATTACAAACAGTAGATGTTTGTTGCCAAAAATCAGCTCCCTTTTGATTGTTTTGTTCGCGACAAATAAGAGCTTTTAACTGTGCTAAATTGCCAGTAATTCTTTCTCCGTCAGCACAATCATACCCACACTGATGAATAAAAAATTCAGTGTTTGGAAAAGCTAATCGCTTTTTGCCACATGCAAAAATAGTGACAGCTAACGAGCCAACAATACCATCTCCAATCATACAAATTTGCCGCTTCTTCAAGGGATTAAGTGCCCATAGAAGATTTTCTACTCCTCCCCCATTTGACTAAATTAAGAGATTCTTAGAATTAGTTTTTCGAAGTCCAGCAATAACTTTTTCGATAAACTGTGAAAAAATCTCATCCGCCACTAAAGGAATAGTGTTTACATAAAACATAACTTGCCTCCTGTTTTTAGTTGTATTTTAAAATTATTTTATCGATGTTTTTTAAATAAACATCATTTCAATATAGCAAAAAATTTAACTTTAGTCAAACTAAAAACCGCCTTTGTGGGGCGGAATTTTTTTGGACTTTTTTAAAATAAAATTACATAATCTTGGCGACGACCTACTTTCCCCAGCATTCATTTTTCAAAATTTAAAAAAACTACAATTTTAAATAATGAATGCTGGGTATCATCGGAGCTGAAGAGCTTAACTTCTGAGTTCGAAATGGAATCAGGTGTACCCTCTTCGCTAGAATCACCAAGATAATATAATCTTATTATATAAATTTCACATTTTAAGCAAACTTATGTCTTATATAAACTGTGCTATCTATATTTTTTAAAAACCTATTATGCAGATATATAAACATTTGCAATCATCTATCATATTCTAATATAATAAATGACTAATAACTGTTAACTTTGTCTGATGGTTACTATAGTATACCACCAAATTAATCAAAAAAGATTTAGTTTTATTAGTACTTCTCAGCTAAATGTATCACTACACTTACACCTGAAGCCTATCAACCTAGTCTTCTTCTAGGAAAACTTTGTTGTGCAAAGCACAACATATTGCCTTATCTCAAGGGGGGCTTCCCGTTTAGATGCTTTCAACGGTTATCCTTTACCAACATAGCTACTCGACGATGCTCCTGGCGGAACAGCCGATACACCAGAGGTTAGCTCTTTCCGGTCCTCTCGTACTAGGAAAGAATCCTTTCAAGCAATAACGCCTACGGCAGATAGAGACCAACCTGTCTCACGACGGTTTGAACCCAGCTCGCGTACCTCTTTAAATGGCGAACAGCCATACCCTTGGGACCTGCTCCAGCCCCAGGATGAGATGAGCCGACATCGAGGTGCCAAACAGTGTCGTCGATGTGAACTCTTGGACACTATTAGCCTGTTATCCCCGGGGTAACTTTTATCTGATGATCTTCCACGCTCCTACAAGCGATGGTCGGTTCACTAAATTCTACTTTCGTAACTGCGCGACTCGTATGTCTTGCAGTAAAGCTGGCTTATGCTTTTGCACTATCAGCCCGATTTCCATCCGGACCTAGCCAACCTTTGTAAACGCCTCCGTTACAATTTAGGAGGCGAGCGCCCCACTCAAACTACCCACCAGGCACTGTTCCCGTGCTGGTATCTACATTTTGAGAGACGCTAAATAAGAATTGTACTATAATAACTTTGATTAATTAAAATAATCAAATTAATTATAGTTAATTTAGGATCATAAACAAAGTTGAAAAAACAATATTAATATGAAGCCTGTATTCTTAATTAGCATACTAATTCAAAATACAGATAACAGCACAGGGTTAGAATTAAAATAATAACAGGGTGGTATTCCACTGATGACTCCACCTCAACCTGAGTTGAGGCTTCAAAGTCTCCCACCTATTCTCGGCAGCCAGAATCTTAATTCAATGCCAAGCTGTAGTAAAGCTCCACGGGGTCTTTTCGTCTTGCCGTAGGTAGACGGCATCTTTACCGTCATTGCAATTTCATCGGGTCCTTCGTTGAGACAGTACCCCAGTCGTTACACCTTTCATGCGGGTCGGTAATTAGCCGACAAGGAATTTCGCTACCTTAGGACGATTATAGTTATCGCCGACGTTCACTGGCGCTTCGGGGATTGGCGTGAACCGCTCCCGTTAACGTTCCAGCACTGGTCAGGTGTCAGCCCCTATACTTCCCCTTGCGGGTTTGCAGAGACCTGTGTTTTTGGTAAACAGTCGCCAGGGTTTCTTTAGCTGCGCCCCGATTTGCATCGGGGAAGACATCTCGCGAACTTACGTCTAGATTTTTTGCCGAGTTCCTTAACGAAGGTTCTCCCGTTCCCCTTGGGCTACTCGCCCTGTTCACCTGTGTCGGTTTGCGGTACGGATATGATAATACTAATTTTAGAAGCTTTTCCTGGCACTCTGCTCGCCATCGTGCGTCACTTCGAAAAGCGACTTCCAGAATATTCTTGGATTTAATGTATAACGGATTTACCTGCCATACATCCTTAAATACCCTACGCAAATCCAATAATGCGCGATGGTTACTAAAATGCGTCACTCCATCAAATATTATCATAGTCACGGAATATTAACCGTGTGTCCATCGACTACGCTTTTCAGCCTCGCCTTAGGACCGACTAACCCTGGGATGATTGTCATTGCCCAGGAAACCTTGAACTTTCGGGGTGCGAGGATCTCACTCGCATTGCGATTACTCATGCCAACATTCTCACTTCTATAAACTCCACCATGGCTCACGCCTTTGGCTTCAACGCATATAGAACGCTCTCCTACCACTTGTAACTTTCATTGAGAAGACAAAATTTAAAACGCTGTCCAAATTTTATCGAAAAACTTTTTTAAAAAGATTGGAATTGCACCTGACTTAAAGTCATAGATGCCACTAGCAAAAATCGCTAGGGGGAAAATTGTCATGACAAATTTCACACGCCGTGTTCCCTTACAGTACTAAGACGTCATCAGTGCAATCCCAAATTTTAAAGTTTTTCTCAATGAAAGTTACAAATCCATATCTTCGGTATCATGTTTAGCCCCGTTACATCTTCGGCGCAGAGTCTCTAAGCTAGTGAGCTATTACGCACTCTTTAAAGGATGGCTGCTTCTAAGCCAACCTACTAGGTGTTTGAGAAACTTCACTTCCTTTCCCACTTAACATGAATTTAGGGACCTTAGATTATGATCTGGGCTTTTTCCCTTTTGAGCCTCGACCTTAGAGCCGAGGTTCTAACTGCTCGGGTAAGAAACACAGGAATTCGGAGTTTGGTTGAGTATCCTACGGCGAACCGCGAATACTCATTCAGTAGCTCTACCTCCCATGCTCATTTACCGAACGCTAGCCCTAAAGCTATTTCGGAGAGAACCAGCTATTGCCAAGCTCGATTGGAATTTCTCCTCTACGCACAAGTCATCCCCTGATGTTGAACGATCAGTGGGTTCGGGCCTCCCTCCGATTTTACTCGAAGTTCACCCTGCTCATGCGTAGCTCGCTTGGATTCGGGTCTAGTTCATACGACTCCGCCAGATGGCGGACGGCGGTTAAGCCTCGCTTTCACTATGCATATCTTACAAAGTAATTTATGCAAGCCATATAAAACTAACTCGTTGGCTCGTTCTGCAAAAAGCACGCCATTATCGTGCAAGCACGATTCTGACTCATTGTTAACATATGGTTTCAGATACTATTTCATCTCCCTCTCGGGATGCTTTTCACCTTTCCCTCACGGTACTTGTTCACTATCGATCTCGTATAATATTTAGCCTTGGAAGTTAGTGCTCCCATCTTCAAACGGGATTTCTCCGGTCCCGCCCTACTTATTACACACTTAGTTCCACAAAAAACTTTTCGTATACGGGATTATTACCCTCTGTGATTGGACTTTCCAGACCATTCTACTAAGTTTAATGCTAAAGAGTGTTGGCTGATCCGCTTTCGCTCGCCACTACTTACGGAATCTCTATTGATTTCTTTTCCTCCAGCTACTAAGATGTTTCAGTTCGCTGGGTACGCTCCGTAAACCTATGAATTCAGTTTACGGTAACAGTTAAAAACTGTTGGATTGCTCCATTCGGAAATCCTCGGATCAAAACTTGCTTGACAGTTCCCCGAGGCTTATCGCAGCCTGCTACGTCCTTCATCGCTTATACGAGTCAAGGCATCCACCATATGCTTAAGTAATCTCATTTGATCTTTTCGTCAAATTTACAAAAAAATTCTAAAAGAATTTTATTTTAATTCAACGAACTTAAGTTAACAGTTAATAATCATCTAGAAAATATTAACTGCAATTGCTTTATACCTACGCCTATTTTTTCACATCGCTTCGGCTCTCCGCTTTCGTCCGAAATCAATACTATTTGAATAGGTCTATATAGCACTAATCTTATTAACTACTACGCGTAGTTAAATTAAATTAACGCCAATTTTCAAGGTTCACTATTACGCGGAAATATTTTTACACAATTTAGCCCATCACACTTCTCTATTGCATTATATAAAAATACCTCCACCCAATTTTAAAAAACAAAAAACTCGTTTTTTTCAAACGAGAAACCTCCATACAAATTTAAAATTTGCATAACAAGATTCACCCGCTTTTAATTTTAGTTCTAATTTTATTTTGCTGTTTTCGCAAGATTGTTATTTCTAAAAAATTATTATAAACAAACTTCTTGAACTCCAACGCCATTAGATAATACCAAACCTAAAAAAATATGTCAAGCGAAATTCAAAACTTCAATAACGCTATCTATTTGATGCCCGCTTTTTCTTTGAAATAATTAGTAACATCAGGACCGCCAATAAAACATTTTCCATCAGCGAAAAGAAAAGGTACACCAATATCATTTGGATCAATTCCACATTTCTGTGCAGCTTCCATAAGCTCCTTTCCATTATCTTTATTATGCCACACTTCTTTTTTGGCAAAATCAACTTTACTGTAAATATCATTATCACCTAAAAACTCTGCAACTTCTTCGCAATGAGGACACTCTCTTCCGTAATAATAAACTACGCTTGCATTTGGGTCTCCATAATCATCATCAGACCTAACTCCATTATTATTTTCTTGTACTTTTTTTTCATCTTGCTTAATATTTTTATTAGCCTGTTTTTCCACAACTTTATTATTTGACTCCCTCAAAGAAACTTTTTTGTTCTGTAAATTTTGAAAAGTAAAATACCCCAAAACTATTACGACAATTAATCCTAAAACTATAATGACATTTTTATTCTTCATAAATAATTATACAATACCCAAACTTGTAATTATAATTACAACCAAGAAATATTTTAAACAAAATTAAATTTTTTTAAATTCTCAAATCTATTTTATTGTATCTTATTTTTCAAAAAACAGCAACTACGACATTTCTAAATGTAATTGACACCTACGACATTTCTATTTGACGGATGATGTGATATTATCATATGTAACTAACAGGACGGTCTTAGTAAATTATTGGGAAGTGCTTATTTAAATATCCATTTAAATGGATATTTAAATGGATATTTCTTTTTTTGAATATATATTTAACCATTTGCGTTTTTAGTAATTTATTTTCATTATTATCAACTACTTATATCAATATTCTCAGACACCTTTTAAAGTACTTTAAATAATGTCAATTTGCCATATCTGCAAACTATTTTTTGTTTTGTGCTATACTAAATTTATACTGGAAATATTGGAAACAATGTTAACTCTATTTTCATTACTTTTAAGAATTTTTTACAAATTAAATGAAATATTTAAATGCTTTAAATAAGATAGAAGGCGTTGGAGCGCAGAAGCTAAAATTGTTGATGGATTATTTTGAAAATAGCGAAAATATTTGGCAAGCTGACTTCGCCGAAATTATCAAGGCAGGAATTTCTGAAAAAATTGCCTTAACCATCATCACAGAACGACAAAAAATCAATCCCGACTATGAGTGGGAATTATTGCAAAAAGAAAATATCCAAATCATTTCTTTTGCCGACTCGAAATTCCCTGCATCTTTGAAGGAAATTCCTTCCGCACCCTATTTACTCTATATTAAAGGAAATATTGACTGTTTTAATTCTCCGATGTTGGCAATGGTCGGTTCAAGAAAATATACCGTTTACGGAAAACAAATTGCCGAATCAATTGCTTATGATTTAGCAATGGCTGGTATTACAATTGTCTCAGGAATGGCACTAGGCATCGACACTTTTTCACACCTAGGAACTTTAAATGCTAATGGAAAAACAATCGCAGTTTTAGGTAGTGGTTTAGATGACAAAAATATTGGTCCTCGACAGAACTTTAACCTCTCTAGACAAATTATTGAAAATGGAGCATTATTGAGCGATTATCCTTATGGAACTACAGCAACTAATTTTACTTTTCCGGCACGCAATCGATTGATGGCCGGATTAACTTTGGGTACAATTGTAGTTGAAGCTGAAGAAAAAAGTGGTACTCTTATTACCGCCAATTTGGCAGTAGATTTTAATCGAGAAGTTTTCGCTGTACCCGGTTCAATTTTTTCACCAGCTTCGCAAGGAACCAATCAACTTATTAAAAAAGGTGCTAAAATGATAACTGGTGTTCAAGATATTTTAGAAGAATTAAATTTAGAAAAAATAAAACGAGAAAAGGTTATTAAAGAGCTAATCCCTGATTCTCCAGAAGAAGAGCTTATTATAAAAATTCTTTCGCCTGAAGCAACACACATTGACAGAATTATCAAAGCAACTAAACTTAACACCAGTATTGCCTCTTCTACTTTAGCAATTTTAGAGATAAAAGGATTTATCAAAGATATTGGTGGACAAAATTATGTCAAATTATTATAAAAAATTCCGATTCTTAAATTTTAAAAAGATAATAAAAACACAAATTATTCACAGATTTATAAATTTGTAAATAATTTGTAGCTTTGTAGACATTATGAAATTAGTCATCGTCGAGTCACCGGCAAAAATAAAAACTCTTTCCAAATATTTTGGACCAAAATATATTATTGAAGCATCCATTGGACATATTAGAGATTTGCCAAAAAGCAATAAACAAGCTATTGATATCGCCAACGGATTTAAACCTTCTTATGTTGTTTCGGAAGATAAAGAAAAAGTTGTTAGACGAATAAAATCATTGACGAAAAAAGTTAATGAAGTAATTCTGGCAACCGACCCCGACCGTGAAGGTGAGGCCATCGCTTGGCATATCGCCGAGGCAATTGGTTTAAAAAATCCAAAACGAGTAACTTTTAATGAAATTACTAAAGAAGCTGTCCAAGAAGCAATTAAGCATCCTCGCCCCATAGATAAAAATCTAAAAATCGCCCAAGAAGCTCGCCGAGTTTTGGATAGATTATTCGGATATGATTTGTCTGGTTTAATTTGGAAAAAAGTTCGCTATGGTTTGTCTGCTGGTCGAGTTCAATCTCCAGCCTTGAGAATTTTAATGGAGAGAGAGCGAGAGATCAGGGCTTTTATTCCGGAAAAATATTGGATTATTACCGCCACCGTTAAGAATAAACAAGAAAAAGAATTTATTTTAATCTGTTCCAAGGAACCTCGCGACAAAAAAGAAGTTAATGAAATTATTAAAGCCGGGAAAAAAGAGAATTGGACAGTAAGTGATGTCAAAGAAACTAAAGCCAAAAGAAATCC
>VAPM010207571.1_pt1 | contig 18652 bp, 16 predicted proteins | sample 3395091 | NCBI WGS metagenome assembly VAPM01 (sample SAMN08290445, study PRJNA428436) | hydrothermal vent metagenome | isolation source: Deep-sea hydrothermal vent chimney 3 | place: Pacific Ocean: Juan De Fuca Ridge | reverse complement strand
GCCAATTCGGACGTTACAATTGATTCCAAACCAGAGCCTAAGGCCCCCGTTCAGCGCAAAGCACCGCCAAAAACTGCGGCGCAACCCGTTGCGATGGATAAGGAAGCCAAGCGCAAAAAACGCCTTGGCGAAGTAAAACTTGAACTTCACAAACGGCTTTTGGACGATCTGAACCTTTCAGCACTCGATACCGCAACAGAATCTGATTTGCGGTCCGAAATCTCGGCCATTGCCGGGGAAGCGCTGGAAGATATGGCGATCATCCTGAACCGGGATGAACGCGCCACGCTGAACCGCGAACTTTACGACGAAGTAACCGGTCTTGGCCCGCTGGAACCGCTGTTGAAAGACGACACCGTCAACGATATTCTGATCAACGGCCCACAGCAGGTGTTTATCGAACGTGACGGTAAACTTGAGCTGACCGACACCAATTTCAAAGACGAACGCCACCTGTTGCGGATTATCGATAAAATCGTGTCCGCCGTTGGCCGGCGCGTCGATGAAAGTAACCCATACGTCGATGCGCGTCTTTCTGATGGCTCACGTTTCAACGCCATGGTCCCCCCTATTGCGGTGGATGGCTCGCTGGTTTCCATTCGTAAGTTTAAAAAAGAAAAGCTGGCGATTGATGACCTGGTCAGTTTCGGGGCATTTTCGGAAGAAATGGCCGCCTATCTACAGGCGGCTGTATCTACACGTCTGAACATCATCGTTTCGGGTGGTACAGGTTCAGGTAAAACCACAACGCTCAACGCGCTGTCGTCCTTTATCGACAATGACGAACGTATCCTGACGATAGAAGATACGGCGGAACTTCAACTGCAACAGACCCATGTTGGCCGGATGGAAAGCCGTCCACCCAATGTGGAAGGCAAAGGTGCCGTTTCGCAGCGCGATTGTTTGAAAAACGCCCTGCGGATGCGCCCGGACCGGATAATCGTGGGTGAAACCCGTGGTGAAGAAGTCATCGACATGTTGCAGGCCATGAACACCGGCCATGACGGTTCGATGACCACAATCCACGCCAACTCGGCCCGTGACAGCGTTTCGCGTCTTGAAAACATGATCGCAATGGCCGGTATCGAAATGCCGCTAAAGGCTGTTCGTTCGCAAATTTCTTCGGCTGTGAACCTGATCGTGCAGGCCAGCCGTTTGCAGGATGGTTCACGTCGTATGGTGTCGATCACTGAAATCACCGGCATGGAGGGCGAAGTTATCTCTATGCAGGAAGTATTCCGTTATCAGCGGGTCGGCCTAACCCCTGAAAACAAAATCATCGGCCATTTCACGGCCACTGGCGTTCGTAGCCACTATTCCGAACGCTTCAAGATGTGGGGCTACGATCTGCCTGCATCAATCTTCGAACCATTTGAAGGATAATCGCCATGGTTATCAGCGCAGAACCACTAATTTACGGCCTAATTTTCATTTCGGTCATTGTGCTTGTTGAAGGCATCTATCTGACCATCTTCGGAAAATCGATCAGCCTGAACAACCGCATCAACCGCCGCATGGATATGCTGGAAAAAGGTGCTGGTCGCGAACAGGTGTTGGAACAGCTCCGCAAGGAAATGGACCAGCATCTTAAGTCGCGCTCCATTCCTCTCTATTCAATTCTGGCCGAAAAAGCCCAAAAAGCCAATATGGCTTTCACCCCGCCGCAACTTATCCTGATGATGGCGGTTCTGGGTGTTGTTGCATTCGTTGGCCTGACCCTTGGAACAAGTGCCAGCCCCGTTATCCGTATCGTTATATCTATAGCAATGGGTATTGGCGGCGTCTTTGTCTGGATCAACAATAAAGCCAAGAAGCGCCTAAGCATGCTGGAAGAACAGCTGCCAGACGCTGTGGAACTTATGGTGCGATCATTGCGCGTAGGCCATCCGTTTTCATCCGCCCTGACAATCGTATCCAAAGAAGTCCCCGATCCACTGGGGTCTGAAATGGGTGTTATCTCGGATGAAGCCGCTTATGGTCGTGATGTTGGCGAAGCCCTAAAAAGCATGGCTGAACGTCTGGACATGCAGGACATGCGCTTTTTGGCGGTTGCTGTGACCATTCAACAGGTGTCGGGTGGTAATCTGGCTGAAATTCTCGACGGATTGGCCAAGGTTATCCGCTCTCGTTTTCGGCTATTCCGCCGGGTTCGCGCTATTACTGCGGAAGCCAAATGGTCAGGCATGTTCTTGTCGATCTTCCCATTGGGTGCATTGGTTGCGATCAACGTCATTCAGCCAAACTATTACGACGACGTGAAAGAAACAGCTTACTTCATCCCGGCCTGTCTAGTGGTTGCTGCCTTTTTGGTAGTGAACATCTTTGTGATGCGCGCGCTTGTGAATATTAAGGTTTAAGGGGCAGACAATGCTAGAAAATTTCAAAACGCTCCTTACGGATAATTTTGGCGAATTTGGCCCGATCCTGGTCGTTGGCATTCTGGGGATGTTCCTGATCCTTCTGACCATGCCAATCCTGTTGAGAAAACGTGTCGATCCGCTGGATAAGTTGAAAAGACCCGGTCGTAGTTCTGGGAAAGCGGAAGTAACAACCCAGGCCCTGCGCCAGGGTAATGGCAAAGACAAACTGGAAAAATATTCGGGTTTCCTTGAGCCACAGGATGAAGGTGAATATTCCGTCATCCGGTTGAAGCTAATTCAAGCCGGTTACCGCACCAAAAATGCGGTTCGCACCTATCATTTTCTGCAATTCGCCCTTGGAATTGGATTTCTGATTGTTGGTGCTATTCTTGCTGTAGTCAAAAGTTCCACCGGTGATCCGACAACACAATCGATCCTGATGACAATCCTTATCCCGGGTGTTGTCGGCTACATGGCCCCGAAATATTGGGTGACTAAACGCCAGCAAAAACGCCAGGAAGAAATCGAAAACGGCTTCCCGGATTCGCTCGATATGATGCTGGTTTGCGTCGAAGCGGGTCAATCCCTTGACCAATCGATTGTACGCGTCGCCGCAGAAATCCGCGCTGGCTTCCCTGCTTTGGCAGATGAATACCAGATGGTCGCAAACGAACTGAAAGCCGGTAAAGACCGCATTCAGGTTCTGCGCGATATGTCGGAACGCGCCGGTGTTCCTGATGTCGCAAGTTTTGTCACTGTGCTAATCCAGTCCGCCAGCTTTGGTACCTCAATTGCTGACGCTTTACGGGTCTATGCCAGCGAAATGCGTGACAAACGTGTCCTACGCGCTGAAGAAAAGGCAAATACCTTGCCTACCAAGATGACACTTGCGACAATGATGCTAACATTGCCGCCGTTGCTGATCATTTTGATTGGCCCGTCGATATACGAAATCGCCGTAACTCTGAGTGAAGCCAACTTCTGACTTAATGTACAAAAAATTGGTGGGTATAATAATTGCCTCCGGGCTGTTAGCCGCTTGCGATCCCGCAGGCGGCTTTCGCGCGGACGGCAACCCCTTTGCCCCTTCCGGGGTAGACGCAAACCAGCAATCTATTGATGGATTGCTGGTTGGCCACCGATTGATGGAAGCGGGCGAATATGAGCTCGCACTTAAATCCTTTCTTCGCGCAGCCGGCGATCAGGGGATGACAGCCGATGTGCTTTCCGCTTTGGGATCCGCAAATCTCAGACTGGGGCGCCTTGGCCAGGCCGAAACCTTACTGCGTCGCGCCGTCGAAGAAGACGAAAAATTCGCCGCCGCCTGGAACAATCTGGGCGTGGTTCTGATGGAACAGGACAATTTTGGCGAAGCAGAGCGTGTCTTTCGTATCGCATTTGGCCTGGACAGTGGCGAAAGTGCCGATATCCGAGAGAATTTGCGCTTAGCACTCGAATTACTGGAAAATCCGACCTATTCTGAGCAAGAGAATAATAATTTCGCATTGGTGCGTCGGGGGACTGGGGACTACCAGCTTTTGTCGACACCGTAAAAAAACAAGCGGAATGTGAGCAGTAAAAAGGACGCAGGCAAATGCGCCATTCAATCTTTGCGACACTGTGCCTAACCGGCGCAGTTACACTTTCGGCATGTGAACAAAATTCAGTAGATGCCGAAGTTGAACGTGCCCTGGGGACCGTGAATGTCATTGACGACAGCAACCTGAGCAACATCATGTTGTCGTCGGCTGACCCGAACGAAGCCGTGGCCTATTTTCAAAGAACCGCCGCGGAAAACCCTGATCGGATTGATATTCTGCGTGGTCTGGCCAGTTCGCTGGTAAAGGCAAAAAAGCCCAAAGACGCAATAGTCGTCTGGGCCAAAGTTCTGGAACATCCTGAAGTAAGTAACGAAGACCGGGTAAATTACGCTGATGCGCTTATCCGTGCTGACGATTGGGCAAAGGCAGAGACCGAGCTGGACGCAATCCCCCCTACCCATGAGACCTACAAACGCTACCGTCTGGAAGCCATGATCGCTGACGGAAACGAGGAATGGGACAAGGCCGACAGCTTCTATGAAGCTGCTTTGGGCCTGACAACACAGCCCTCTAGCGTGTTGAACAACTGGGGTTATTCCAACTTGACGCGCGGCAATTACTCCGAGGCAGAAGAGCTGTTCAGTGAGGCGTTAAAATATAACGCCAGCATGTTCACAGCCAAAAACAACCTTGTTCTGGCCCGCGGAGCGCAGCGTAATTATAATTTGCCGGTCGTGCCAATGACGCAGGTTGAACGCGCGCAACTTTTACACTCACTTGCGTTGGCAGCGATCAAACAAGGCGATGTCGTCACTGGCAAGGGTCTGTTGAACGAAGCCATCGATACGCATCCGCAGCACTTCGAAGCCGCTGTGCGTTCCTTGCGGGCGCTTGAAAACAACGTGACCAACTAAACATGGCGATCACGGCTTGGTCTGCGTGGTGGTTCCTGCCTTTCGCACTTCCCATTTGTATATGGGTGGCGTGGAACGACATGAAATTCATGAAAATTCCCAACAAAGCTGTGATCAGCCTGGCCGTTATCTTTGTGGTAATCGGGCTTATCGCCCTGCCCTTTGCAGAAATCCCCTGGCGGTTGCTACAATTCGTTGTGGTATTGGCCATCGGTTTTGTTCTGAATATGGTAAGGTCCATCGGCGCAGGTGATGCCAAATTCGCAGCCGCCGCGGCACCCTTTATTGCAATGGGTGATTTAAAGCTTTTTCTTTACCTTTTCTCCGCCACTATTTTGGCAGCGGTCAGCACCCATAAGATTTGCAAACGCATTCCCGCCATCCGGCGCCTGACCCCAGATTGGGAGTCCTGGACAAGACGTGACTTCCCAATGGGGCTGGCGCTTGGTGGCACGTTGGCGTTTTACCTGATTGCCGGGGCAATTTTCGGAGCCTAGGGCAAACCCGCAGGTTCAAGCAATATATACAACGATGTGCGCCTGATTTCGTTAAACTCCAGCCCCGCCGTTTCAATGCTTTCCAATATCTGCGCCCGCAGCTCTGGGATTACCGGGCAAAGCGGCACCAGCAGATAATCCGCGCTCTCAATCCCCGGCAACCCGCCATAATACCAAGGCGCACCATTTTTCAGCGGCTCCAACGAACCGAACAACCAGTGGCTGGAAAACAGATCAGCCGCAAACAGGCGTTTGCCCTCCGCCAACCCGGCCTCTTCCAGATCAGCAACTATGACATCAAACCACGCGGGCAAGCCGATCATCAGTTCACAGTCCGGCAGGGTTTCACCCTTAAAAACCGTCGGCTCGTCCCTTTTCGCAATCTCTGTGTATGCAACGAGACCGGTCCCCTCAACATTCAAAGGAACTTCGGTATCGGTCCGGGCCATCCTGATATTGGTGGCGAAAATATCCCCGTGCTGCTCCGAGCGCGGCAACATCCGCGAATAGTCAGCCTCAACAATATTGAAGTGGCGAAACGGGCTATATGCAAGATTAAAGAACGATGGCGCAGACATCGCAAATGCCATCGCCGCAGTTATCTTGATCGCCGAGCGCATATCCCAGCCGAACCCATTACGGATTTCCATTTCTGGCTGCATCGCAATCAGCAACACACCCAGAAACATCAACCATTGGGGATCATTGGCAAAATTCTGAAAAGTCACAAAGAAAAACGCGGGCGTCAGCAATAACAGCAACACGCCGCCAGTACTAACCCGCGCCTGACGCAGCAGGATCACCCCGGCAATCAGCACCAGACTGGCACCGATATAAGCTGGCGCACCAACAACTGCAGTAAACGGCTCACTCGGGCTCGGGCGAATTTCCGACAGCGCGACGGCCAAAACATCCCCCAGATATGCTGACCAGAAATCCAGCCCGGAAAAAATGCTTAACGCCGCCATCGCAAGTATGCCCGTTAACACCGCAACAAAAAGAGCCCTGAACATACCGTGCAGTATCAGCCCCGCCAGGATTGGGATCGCAAAGGCTGCAAAATAGGTGACCTTGGTCATCAACAGCGCAAACATCAAAAGCCCGATGATCACCCCATCCACCACCGGACGTGCAGGGGTGCGGCTTGGCAACACCGCCGCCGCCGCCGCTACAAACGCCGCCGCCCAGGCCCACCTGTTATAGTGCATAGAGAACGACACGCTTCGCTGCGCCTCGCCATGTACCAAGGCGGCGACTAAAACAAAGATAATCAAGCCGAATAAATAAGGTAACATCCCCTGCATCCGGCTATACGCCACCCACCAGACAGCAGGTAGTAAAACAACAGAAACAAGAGCTTGGCTAAGCAACATCGACATACCAATGCCAAAACCCAGGTTGACAAACAGCACAATCGGCGCGAATGCCAGCGCCCCAATCGGCGTCATGAAATCCAAATGCGGCCACTGTCCGTCGGCCATGCGCAGAACAATCTGCATCAGGTGGAACGTATCCCCCTCATGCTTGCCCAAATAAAAACCGCCCTTTAACAGCGCCGCACCACACATTGCCGCGATTATCGCCACAAAAAAGCCAAACAAAACGGTAGGATTTGCTCTGTTCATACCTGTTCCCTGTCATTTTTATTGAATGTACAGGCTAGGGATGGGCGAAGTAAAAACCCTTCGGTGGTTTTGTTGTTTAATTTCGCGGCTTCGCGGTAGTTTAACAACAATATCCGCGAGCAAACAAAGGCTAGCGCATGAATATGCAGGTTTCACCCGTCATGGCCCCCCCGGCGCCACGTTCTATGGAAGATACCGGACTTTCGATGGTGATGATGCGGGAAATCCTGCTGAAAACCATGTTCCGCCAGAACATTAACGAAGTGACACCGCTCTCTCGTGTGCTTTGTCTGCCGGTAAACGTAACGCAAGAACTGGTGGATTTGGCCCGTTCTCAAAAGCTGATCGAAGCTACGGGTACAATTCTGGCCAGTTCCGGCGGTGAAATGGGCTATCAACTGTCTGATGCAGGTAAAGCCCGCGCTCTGGATGCGCTTTCACAATCTGAATATTATGGTGCTATGCCGATCCCGATGTCGGTCTATGCCGAACAGGTTAAACGACAGTCTATCCGTAACATTCAGGTTACGCGCGACATGCTGCTTGGTGCTATGGGCCATCTGATCCTGCCGGACGAATTGCTTGACCATTTGGGGCCAGCCGTGTCCGCAGGCCGTTCCGTTCTGATGTACGGCCCCCCCGGCAACGGTAAATCGTCAATTTCCAACGGCATCCGTGACGCCATGGGCGACAACATCTTTGTACCCCGCGCCATTGAATACGCCAGCCAAGTGATCACCGTATTTGACCCGATTGTTCATACAGTCGCGGAAGAACTGACCGACGATCCCAATTCCCTGCGCCGCACGTCAAATCGCTATGATCGCCGCTATGTGCTGTGTCAGCGCCCGACGGTTATTACCGGGGGTGAATTGACACTGGAAATGCTCGATCTGGTCTATAACCCGACGTCGCGCACCTATCAGGCACCGCTACAGATGAAATCCACCGGCGGCATCTTTATCGTGGATGACCTTGGTCGACAGGCCGAACCGCCACAGGCCCTGATCAACCGCTGGATTGTTCCGCTGGAAGAAAACAAGGATATTCTGGCCCTGCAATCAGGTGAAAAATTCGAAGTCCCGTTTGACACGTTGGTGATCTTTTCTACCAACTTCCACCCGAACGACATCTTCGATAAAGCGGCTTTGCGACGGATATTCTTTAAGATCAAGATCGACGGACCGGAGCAGGAAGATTATCTGAAAATCTTCGCCATGATGGCCCGTAAACGCAAAATGCCACTGGAAGAGTCCGCGCTGGTCTATCTGATGAAAGAAAAATATCCGACCATCGATAACGTCTACGCGAACTATCAGCCGGTGTTCCTGATCGACCAGATGATCGCGATTTGCGAATTTGAAGGCATCCCTTATCAGATGTCACCAAAACTGATCGACCGGGCCTGGGCCAACATGTTCGTTAAAGACGAAGCAATTATCCATTAGAAAATAACGCCTGGCGGGAAATCCCTTTTCGGGGTTTCCTGCCAATAATTTCGCTGTTTAACAAAATCCTTGGTGCGAATATTTCACCAGAATTATGAACTATCGTATAAATGCCTGTTTAGGCGACCTGTTTGCGGCGAATCCTTTGGAATTCTGCAAGGCATCCGTCTTGATAAGACCGGCTTACCGGCACTTCAGATCCATCAATAAGCGTTAGAAACATGCGCCCATTTTTCTTTTTGAGATCACTAACAGCTTCGTAGGAAATCCAGTGCGAACGGTGCACCTGACGCCCATGTTGTCCTTCTAATTCGGCGATAGCATCAGAAAATCGCATCAACAGCGTTTCAATCCCCAAATCGGTATAGACATCAACGTAATGGTCGCGAACGGTGACACGCGTCACATGTTTCACCTTGGGGTTTTCAAAGCGGTCAAACAACCGCGGTCGATCCTGCATCGATCTTGCCCCGAGCAAATAACGGATCAGGAAAACCAGTAAAGTAATCCCAAAAACTAATACTGAATACAACCAATAAGGTGAAACAGCAGTGCCTTTACCGCCAATCATCAAGTCCGTCATCAATGGTAAAACCGGGCCCAAAAACACTGTAAGTGTAGCAGCAACTATCAGTGCTTTTGTCCAATAACTGAGATGTGCTAAGCGCAGTTCAATTATCACTTTGATGAGCTGAACAAAGATCAGGCTGACAACAACGACGGATGTCCAATACATTAGACGTTCGACAAATGTCAGGCCAACAAATGTCCCAAATGGCCCCATGACCCCCAGTAAAAATGCCGCTGAAACCGCCGTTACAATCCGAATTGGTGCAAACAAACTAGCCGAAAGTTGCGCCCAAAATTCATTCATCTCTTTGATCTCGCTGTCCACTCGAATTCACATCTTATAATATGAACAGGCGATTACGCAAGATTTTTCAATATCAACATGCCGTTGGCGACATTCTGATTAGGCTGTCAGCCCCTCGGGTTCGGCAATTCCATTGGCTCGACAGCAAGCGGTGACAGTATTCGCAAGCAGGCAGGCAATCGTCATCGGCCCCACTCCGCCCGGTACGGGCGTTATCGCGCCGGCAACTTCTGATGCAGATGAAAATTGCACGTCCCCAACCAACCGGGTTTTACCTTCGCCCTTTTCAGGCGCATCAATCCGGTTGATGCCGACATCAATTACACTTGCACCGGGTTTGACCCAGTCACCGGTGATCATTTCCGAGCGCCCAACAGCCGCCACCAGAATATCCGCACCCCGACACAGCGCCTCAATGTCTTTGGTGCGGCTATGGGCAATCGTCACCGTGCAACTATCGCGCAGCAGCAATTGCGCCATTGGTTTTCCAACAATGTTTGAGCGCCCCACCACAACCGCGTTCAACCCAGACAATGACCCATGGTGATCCCGCAGCATCATCAAACAGCCAAGCGGCGTACACGGCACCATTGATTTCTGTCCGGTTGCCAGCAATCCGACATTGGAAATATGAAACCCATCCACATCCTTGGCCGGATCAATTGAGTTGATCACCAGGCCTTCATTTAAATGATCAGGCAGCGGCAATTGCACTAAAATTCCATGCACTTGCGGGTCGTTGTTCAGCTTTTGGATCAACGCCAACAACTCATCCTCTGGCGTCGCCGCATCCAGCTTGTGCTCATAGGAATTCATCCCGACCTCGACGGTCAGCTTACCTTTGGATCGTACATAAACCTGACTGGCCGGATCTTCACCCACCAGCACAACCGCCAAACCCGGTGTGATACCGTGTTCATCCTTCAGGCGGGTAACGTGCTTTGCTACTTTGCCCCGGACAACAGCTGCAAAGGCCTTTCCATCGATAATTTTAGCGGTCATCTTGCTCTCCCGAGGCAAATTTTAGTCTTAAGGAAATGATATAGCTGTTTGGACTAGAAAAGCCCTTCAATTTCGCCGGCATCGTTCAGCATGATCTGTTCGGCAGCGGGTTTGCTGGGCAGGCCCGGCATGGTCATTATTTCACCGCAGACAACCACTACAAACCCGGCCCCCGCGCTTAGGCGAACCTCTCGGATTGGCATGGTGTGGCCGGTTGGGGCGCCGCGAAGTGTTGGGTCAGTGCTGAAGGAATACTGGGTTTTCGCCATGCAGACCGGCAGATTGCCAAAACCCTGATCTTCCCATTGCTTCAATTGATCGCGGATTTTCTTGTCGGCAATCACTTCATCAGCCCGGTATATCGATTTCGCGATGCGTTCGATCTTAGCCATCAATGGCAGTTCATCAGCGTAAAGCGGCGCGAACTGCGCGGCGCCGCTATCGGCAATTTCCGCCACCCGGGTCGCCAGTTCTTCAGTGCCCTCGCCACCTTTTTCCCAATGTTTGCACAGGATTGCCTCAGCCCCCTGGCTTTCGGCGTAATCCATCACCGCCTGAACTTCGGCATCAGTATCGGTGACAAAGTGGTTGATCGCCACCACCACCGGCACGCCAAAACTTTTCAGATTGCCGATGTGGCGCCCCAGGTTCGGGCTGCCATCTTTGACCGCCTGTACATTTTCCGGCCCGAGATCCTTGCGCGCCACGCCGCCATTCATCTTCATCGCCCGAACCGTCGCCACCAGCACCACGCAATCGGGCGCGAGACCCGCCTTGCGGCATTTGATGTTCATAAACTTTTCAGCGCCCAGATCGGCACCAAACCCAGCCTCTGTCACCACGTAATCGGCCAGTTTCAGCGCCGTTGTGGTGGCTATCACCGAGTTACAGCCATGCGCGATATTGGCAAACGGACCGCCATGCACAAAGGCCGGATTGTTTTCCAGCGTCTGCACCAGATTGGGCTGCATCGCGTCCTTCAACAGCACCGTCATCGCGCCATCGGCCTGAATGTCGCGGGCGGTAACCGGGCTTCGATCACGGCGTTGTGCCACGATAATATCACCCAGCCTCTTCTGTAAATCTTTCAAGTCATTCGCCAGACACAGGCAGGCCATGACTTCAGACGCTACGGTAATGTCAAATCCAGCCTCACGCGGGAAACCGTTGGCGACGCCACCAAGCGACGCGGTGATCTGGCGCAGGGCGCGGTCGTTCATGTCCACCACCCGTTTCCAGGCGATCCGGCGAATATCAATTTCCAGCGCATTCCCCCAATAAACGTGGTTATCAATCATAGCGCTTAGCAGATTATGCGCAGATGTGATCGCGTGGAAATCACCGGTGAAATGCAGGTTCATTTCTTCCATCGGCACCACTTGCGCATAACCGCCGCCGGCCGCCCCGCCCTTCATCCCGAAACACGGACCTAATGACGCCTCGCGGATACAAATCACCGCATTCTTGCCGATTTTGTTCAACCCGTCCCCTAAGCCCACAGTGGTCGTGGTCTTACCCTCACCCGCTGGCGTCGGGGTAATCGCGGTCACCAATATCAATTTGCCGTTTTTCTTACCCTGAACAGAGTTGATGAAATCCTGGCTGACCTTGGCCTTATCGTGCCCGTAGGGCAGCAAATCATCGCTGCTGATGCCAATCTTCGCACCAATTTCCTGAATTGGCAGCTTGTTCGCTGCGCGTGCAATTTCAATGTCAGATTTGTAAGCCATGTGGCCCCCGTCGGTTACAGGTGAATTCTTATCTAGCTGTAACGGTAGACGGTTGCATACACAGAAGCAATTCCGACATTTCCAGTTCTGGAACCGGCTAAGTTTCTATAAATTTGCGGATTCCTGTCAGAGGGATAGTACGAATTCCGGTCCACCCATATCCCGCCCGTTAATCTGAACCGTGAGCTTTTGCAGGCCCGGATAGTCTTTACGAGTGGTTACTTTGCGATAGGGATGCACCTTGGTCAAAACCAGAGTTTCACCCATAGCTAAAGTTATTTCTGTCCATTTGAAAACTTTCGGGCTTAGCTTGCCATTCGCCCGCATGAAATGGATGACATAATCGATCAACAGTTTTTGCGGCCCGCCCGCGGCGCTCAGAGACAGGTTAATATCCACTGTTCCACCCACGCTAACCGTCTCGGAGTCTATTGAAACCTCGCCTTTCGACAGCTCCGGTGCCCCAAATCCAAACGCTGACAACGCCCCGGCATGGCCTTGCTTGATCAGCGTACGACAAGCGTGTTTCACCAAACGCAGGCGCTCAGGCGTTGCCCCTTTCAGCCAATCGGCGGCGATTTTCGCCACCAGATCAGGGTGGTCCTTGGCGATGTCATTCAGACTATTTGCAACCGATCGGCGGACATATTCCGAGGGATCATCCCGCAGGGCGGTCAATATCGGTAGCAAAGGCGCCGGATCTTCGACCAAACCATGCAGGCGAATTCCCCATGGCAGTCGTGGCCGAGACCCCTCGCTGGCAAGCCGGCGCACATGTATGTTCTGATCTATTGTCCACGCCGTCACATGTTTCAGCGCGGTTACCGAATGGTCGCGCAGGAACGGGCGCACATCGAATTCAGAGCTTGAACGCATTGTCATTTCACGTAACGCATTCAGGCTGTACTCAGGGCTATCCAAACCATTTCTCGCGACATACGCCGTCATCGGCATCACCGCCCAGCCAGCTATACCGGTTTCATCCGTTCGCATATTCGATATTTCAGCCGTTGTTTCCGGGTGCAAGGCCGCAACCATTGCCGAGACATTTTCTTCAAACGACCCAGACATTGCAACCTCAAGCGCCATCGAAAATTGCTCAGATCGTTGCTTCAGCTCCAGCTTATCCAGCCCTTTTAACGCAGCTTTAATGAATACCTCAGCATCGAACTGATCCGAAACACGGGCCATATTCGCTGCAATCCCCTGCGCCATCTCGGCACTGAACCAGTTTTTAAACGGTTCCATTCAACGACGGCTCCCACACCCTTTGGTCCGGCACATGCAGTGTTACCCTATCGCCAACCTTAATCGCGCCTTCGCATTCCACCCAAGCTGTCACACCACGTAGGTTGGCAGCGGCGGGTTTAAACGCCTTGCCATAGCCCGGCGCGTCTTCTTCGATCACTTTGGCGGGCAACTGACAGGGCCGGTTTTCCATATCTACGGTCAGTGTTGCGCCACTAGGCATCTGCAAGCGGGAGGAAGGCGGTACAAAAGTGAAATCGGGTATCCCCGAAATTACTATCGACACCCCGAGCCAATCAGGTTCGATCCGCTCCAACCCGGTTTTTTCAGCAATCTTCGCCAGTTCTTCAGCGCTGACAATCGAAAACTGTCTGGTATTCCTGATCTCGGTGTCGAGCACATATTGCGATGTCACACGGCTGCACGAGGCCCGTGTCAGACCACTATGGTCTTCGCCCTCCACCCCGGTAAATGAAGCGTAAAATTCATCGACAGCCGTCGCACGCAAGCTGTCTGCGCGATCCAACACCCGGCCAAGCCAGACAACCGTTCCGCTATAGTTTGTTGGTATCAATGCTGGCATCTAGCAATTACCTTAGTTGGGCAAACATTGCCGCGCTTTGTGGTAAGGTTCAACACGATACCCACAAAAAAACCCCGCGCCAGATTGGCTGCGGGGCTATTAATTTTCTGTCCGCTCAGATCAGGACGCCGGTTCAGGCTCCATCCCGCCGTCAGATTTAGGCTTCGGTTTCGGCTTGGTCTTGGGAATGGCCGTAACCGAAGGCGCACTGCCCTGATCCGGGCTGTCGTCTTCATCGTCACCCGATGTCAGTGCCTCGCCTTTGATAACCTTTTGAATGTCATCACCGGTCAGCGTTTCATATTCCAGCAATCCTTCAGCCAAGGCTTCCCAGTCTTTCTTGCGCTTTTTCAGGATTTTGAAGGCGGTTGCATAACCTTCATCGATGATGCGCTTGACCTCTTCCTCAATCAATTCCTTGGTACTGGCCGAGACAGAAAACCCACCCGCGCCACCGCCACCGCGATAACCTTCGGCGGCTTCCTGATAATCGATATTACCAACCTTGTCCGACATGCCCCAGCGCATCACCATTGCGCGGGCAAAAGATGACGCCTGCTGAATGTCACCGGATGGACCGTTGGACACGTTGTCCTCGCCATATTTAATAATCTCGGCGGCTTTACCAGCCATTGTCATGGCAATGCGCTGTTCAATCTGGTCCTTGAAAAAGTTGTGCTGGTCCATTTCAGGCAGGCTCATCACCATACCCAAGGCCCCGCCGCGTGGAATGATTGTGGCTTTGTAGACCGGGTCACATTTGGGCAGAGTAATGCCAACAATGGCGTGGCCTGCTTCGTGGTAGGCGGTCATTTCTTTCTGTTCGTCGGTCAGCACCATTGAGCGACGCTCAGCCCCCATCATCACCTTGTCTTTGGCGTATTCCAGGTCTTCCATCGTCACAAATCGTCGCCCAATCCGCGCCGCCGCAAGGGCAGCTTCGTTGATCAGGTTCATCAGGTCAGCGCCGGAAAAACCCGGTGTACCGCGCGCAATGATCCGCAGATCAACGTCCGGCCCCAATGGAACCTTGCGGGCGTGAACCTGCAAAATCTGGTCGCGGCCTTTGATGTCCGGGTTTGGCACCTGCACCTGACGGTCAAACCGACCGGGACGCAGCAGTGCCGGGTCAAGCACGTCCGAGCGGTTGGTGGCCGCCAGAATGATCACACCTTCATTGGCCTCAAAGCCGTCCATTTCGACCAGCAGCTGGTTCAAAGTTTGCTCTCGTTCATCGTTGCCGCCGCCATAACCGGCACCACGGGAACGACCCACAGCGTCAATTTCGTCGATAAACACAATACAAGGCGCGTTCTTTTTCGCCTGTTCAAACATGTCACGCACCCGGCTTGCGCCGACGCCGACAAACATTTCAACGAAATCAGAACCCGAGATATTGAAGAACGGCACACCCGCCTCACCGGCAATAGCGCGCGCCAGCAGTGTTTTACCAGTACCCGGAGGACCGATTAGCAAAGCACCTTTTGGGATCTGCCCACCAAGGCGGGAATATTTCTGCGGGTTGCGCAGGAATTCAACAATTTCTTCCAGCTCTTCCTTGGCTTCGTCAATTCCGGCGACATCGTCAAAGGTCACCCGCCCCTGCTTTTCAGTCAGCAGCTTGGCGCGACTTTTACCAAAGCCCATGGCCCCGCCTTTGCCGCCACCCTGCATCCGGTTCATGAAGTAAATCCAAACCCCGATAAGCAGAAGGAACGGCAGGAAGGCCATGATGATTGCCGAGAGACCTGATTGCTCCTGCGCTTTGGCATTCACGGTTACATTGTTATCAATCAGTGTTTCAGTGATCTCAGTCTCGGAAGGCTTGATCGTGATATAGTCCAGCCCGTCGCTGCCACGGAACATTATCTTTTCCCCGTCGAGCGTAACATTCTGAACTTCGCCATTTTCAACCGAATTCACAAAATCAGAATAACTGATGGTGCGCGAACTGACGGTTGACTGGCCACCACTGAACAAATTGAAAAGTGCTAGGATCAGCAGAAAAAGCACAACCCAAAAAGCGATATTTCGTGCGTTACCCAAGGCAACTCTCCTAGCTAATGTTTATCTTTTCCGCATTATGCGGTTCGCTGCTTAAAATAAGGATGATTTCAGCCAATTCAATGCGATAAAATGGATGTAAGGAAATCATTTGCACCTTTGGTCAATTCTGCACCCCATTCGGGGTTAAATCCAGCCAAAGGAGCCGCGATTAGCGCATTCTCCGACCAGACCGCCGGACTGGCAAGCAACACAGAGCGGTGCAGCCCAATTTTTCGCCAGCTATCGCATGATTTCAAGCCCTTATCCCCAAGTGTTCGAATCTCCAAACCGGGCAATTCAGGGCCGGTTATCTGCCAGCGATCATCCCAAATACCCCCAATTTCGCTAACCAAATCAGCAACAGCGGCGGGTTCCCGCGAAATAATACAATATCCGCCTGTCAGGGTATTCAAACAGCCGTGAAGCGTCGAAGTTCTGCAGTTACGGATATCTTTTTCCAGTTCTGCCAACGGAACACGGCGCGGCGAATAGGCGTTCCCGGACACCCAGCAAAGCGAATGCGCCAGCAATCTGCGCCGTGTTTCGGTCGGGGCTTCGAACAACTTCTCAACATTCAGATAAACCGCGCCGCCACGGATTTCGGCCATACCCTTCGCCGCCGCATATGTCGCCTGATCCAACACCTGACGCACCGAGGCCATTCGTTTTGCAGTATCTGCCAGCCCTTCAGATGTAATCCCAAGGGTTTCCAGAACTTCCAGCGCCGCGCGGGTCTTCACGCGGTCATATTTCGGGTCGTCATTGCTGGGATCTTCAGCCCATGTAACACCGAGTTGCCGCAAATAATCGCGCAACACCAAACGCCGGGTTTGTAACAATGGCCGCAACCAGCGCACACCGTTAGATTGACGCGCGGGCGACATCGCTGACAGCCCGTCCACCCCGGACCCTCGTGCCAGACGCATCAACACTGTTTCCGCTTGGTCATCCAGAGTGTGGCCAAGGGCAATGTCTGCAACATCCTTTTCCCCAGCCCATTCAGCCATCAGCCGATAACGGGCGCGGCGCGCTTCGTCCTGTAGGTTGCCCGCCCGGTCCCAGCCGGTCCAGTGCAAAGTGTCATGGGAAACGCCAAGTTCGGCACATTGCTGCGCTACAACCCCGGCTTCATCCACTGCCTCGACCCTTAACCCATGGTCCACCGTAACCGCGCGGATATTGCACCCGCGCCGATCCGCCCAATCCGCCAGCCAATGCAAAAGAGCAACGGAATCGCCGCCACCGGAGACAGCAACCCCAAGAGTTTTCAGAGGTTTTTTGCCCACAAGTGTGTCAAGAAAGGTATCGGCTTTTGTCGTGAAACTCAGGGGCAACTAAGTTCCTGCATCACACTTTGGGCATCTGTCACGACAGCCGCACCCGGAAATCGGACGCCTACTTCACCCAAAGAAATACAGGCCTCATTCGTTTGACCAAGCCTGCCAAGGGAAACCCCCAAACGATACAGGGCTTCTGGTGCAAGGGTACTATTCGGCGAGCCGGAAAAACTTTCCAGATAGGCCCGTGCTGCGTTGGCTGTATCCTCCATTGCAAACAGTGCCTCACCTCGGTAAAAATGGGCGTCACCGGACAGGGGGCCACCTGGGTAAGTCTCTGAAAACACAACGAACATGTCGTTAGCACGTATGAAATCACCTGCTTCAAGTGCAGCCACGGCCCGATCGAAATCACCCTGCTCTCCCATGGCCAGTTCCGGCCCGGTTTCGCTCGGTGTCACCACCGCCACCTGCGTATTGCCGTCGTCCCCGCCAAGGGTCGTGGTTTCCCCCAACTGGCTGATGTCGCCACCTTCCAGCTCAACCAGTCGAAATTCCAGATCCCCAACCCGATTGGTGCCATCTTTCACCACGCGGTTAATCCGGTTTTCCAACTGTTCGGTTTTCGACGTCAGCCGCACGACTTCTGCTTCAATCCGGTCCAGCCGTTCCAGCGTACTGGCGCCGCCCAGATTGTTGCCAACACCACCGGTCGTTGACAGTTCACGTTTCAGGCGTTGCAATTCAACGAACAAAACCGACAATTCCTGACGAATGTCAGCCAGAGTTTCGTCCTGCGCGCGCAACGGGGCACTGACCCCAAGGGCCAGTACCAACGCCAATACCAATGTCCAGATGCGCGCCATCAACCTGCCTCGCTTAGCTAAGACCACCAGCGGCGACAACTGTCACAGCGCGGCGGTTTTGGGTGTAGCAGCTTTCCTCGGAACAGATCGCAATCGGGCGTTCTTTGCCAAGTGGAAGCGGTTGTAAACGTGCTGAGGAAACGCCTCGGCTGACCAGATATTCAATCACCGAGTTGGCGCGTCGCCCACTCAGAGCCAGGTTATAGGCTGTTGTACCCTGCTCATCCGCGTGACCTTCAATTACGGCAACGAATTCAGTGTTTTCCATCAGCCAGATTGCCTGTTGGTTCAGCAGAGTTGTCGCCTCGGGTGTCAGTGTATGCTGATTAACCGCGAACAAAACCCTGTCACCAATGTTTTGCTGGAAATAGGCCACTGTGGTTGGATCGCTAGCGCTCCCAGCACCAATTGCGCCACCGGCCTCCGCGCCGTCGCCAGCACCAAATCGCCCTGGATTGGTACAAGCGCTCAGTAAAAGCGCTGCCACTATCAATATTGCTTTGCTGTTAATTTTCATTTTGGGTTGTCCCGTTTTTGATTTTCGCTCGATTATTGTCATTCTAACACTGCTACCCGGTATTTGAAATGCACCCTATTTCAACAGCGGTGACCAGGCTGGATCAGACCCCGCACCCGCCGTT
>VAPM010347903.1_pt1 | contig 18661 bp, 10 predicted proteins | sample 3395091 | NCBI WGS metagenome assembly VAPM01 (sample SAMN08290445, study PRJNA428436) | hydrothermal vent metagenome | isolation source: Deep-sea hydrothermal vent chimney 3 | place: Pacific Ocean: Juan De Fuca Ridge | reverse complement strand
TTTGGAGGAAAATACTGAAGCGCCGGTTTATGAATTAGGCCATTTGCTTGAAGGTGTGCCCCCTGCCCGTTTGTTTGAAGAAACCCTCAAGTTGTTTTTTGCCGGCTATGCCAAACATTCTTTTGAGCTGTTAAGGCGGTATCATTTATTTGCTTTTTTGTTTCCCCAAACAGAAGATTGTATTGTACATCATACCGGTGGCGAGATTGTTTTACATTTTGTTCTTCGCTCGCTTGAAAATACCGATCTTCGCATTCGGGAAGGTAAATCAGTGACCCCGGCATTTTTATTTGCAGCGTTTTTGTGGGGACCGGTGGTACGGTTAAAAAGCCGCTATTTAGAGCGTGGTATGAGCGAAAGCCAAGCGATGTCAGCGGCCTCAGATGCGGTGATGTCAGGGCAAAGCCAGCACGTTTCTGTGCCACGACGATTTCACGCTGCCATGCGAGATATTTGGGCGATGCAAGACAGATTGATTCGGCGTGCCCCAAAACGCTCAAAGCGGTTATTAGATCATCCTCGATTTCGGGCGGCCTATGATTTTTTACTGCTGCGTTCAGAGGCGGGTGATGCAGATAAAAACCTGGCAAAATGGTGGACAGAATATCAATTTAAGGACGAGACGGGCCAACAACAGATGACAGATCACTTAATCCGTGGTCGAAAACACATCGGTCGGCGCAAAAAAACAGCCACGCCTGATTAACAGCGAGAAGAGTGTGAGATGTTAACCGAGGCAGAGCGGGTTTTTATTGGCTTGGGAAGCAACTTGGGGGATTCCCAAGCTTATCTCAGCTCGGCTATTTCCGCGATTAGTCAGTTACCACTGACAACGCAGGATATTGTGTCGCCTTTTTATCGCAGTACACCATTAATCAATGAGGCTTTACAACCAGACTATCTAAATGCGGTCCTGGCTGTGTTCACTCGGCTTGAACCGCTGCAATTGTTAACCCATTTACAACATATCGAACAACGGCATGATCGACAGCGTAGCTCAACACGCTGGGCGTCTCGTACGTTAGATCTTGATATATTGTTGTTTGGCCATCGGGTAATATCCTCTTCTATATTGACGGTCCCTCATCCCGAATTAATACATCGGGATTTTGTATTATACCCACTCAATGACATTGCACCGAACCTGGAAATTATGGGTATTGGTGTTCTTGCTAATTTATTGCGACAATGTCCTTATCGTGGTTTAACCAAGCTCAATGAGTGAATGCCTTGGAAAAACGACAAATAACGAAACGAAACCAGAGTAAGGTGACTTGTTTGACGTCCCATTGTGCCAATTTTATCACCAGTATCAATGAGGCCGTGCAAGCCATGGCTTTTCCTCGTGTTGCCCCTCATTTTTTCCCATGATCATCAGTCAAGATATTGAACAAGCACGCGCAAAAATAACGCATTGGCGATCACTTAGTAAGCAGGTGGCGCTCGTGCCTACCATGGGTAATTTGCATCAAGGTCATCTCGCGTTAATCCAGCAGGCGCAATCACTCGCGGATTATGTGGTGGTGAGTATTTTTATCAATCCGCTACAATTCGGTCCCAGTGAAGATTTAGCCGCCTACCCCCGTACCTTAGCCCAAGATACCGAAAAATTAACTCAATTAGGTGTTGATTTATTGTTTCAGCCGACGGAGTTATTGATGTATCCAGCAGGTAAGCAGGCGACGACGTTGGTGACGGCGCCTGTTGGTTGGTCCGATGTATTGTGTGGGGCGGGGCGGCAGGGACATTTTACCGGCGTCACTACTATTGTTTGTAAGCTCTTTCATATATTACCGGTGCATGTCGCAGTATTTGGTGAAAAAGATTTTCAGCAATGGCTGATTATCAAAAAAATGGTAGAAGACCTTAATTTACCCATTGAAATTATGTCTCATGCAACGGTTCGGGAGCCAGATGGGTTAGCCATGAGTTCAAGGAACCAATATCTCAGTGAGACCCAGCGACGTATTGCCCCTCTGTTATACCAAAGTTTGTTGTCAGTGGCGAATTACTTACAGAGTAGAAGGGGGGGTTATCAACATAAAATTGACCAAGAAACCCAAGGGCTAATACAGCAAGGATTTGATGTTGAATATTTTTCGGTGCATTCCATGGCGACCTTATCGGAGTGGGATGGTGCCAAAGAGGAGGACATCAGATTATTTATCGCTGCTCGCCTCGGGCGGACTCGGTTGATTGATAATATCGCTGTGTAATCCCATCACTCTACCAGCCTTACCGCCCACCATTATCGCTAATCATTGATCCGTTAAAATTAAGCAAGATTTGCTTCTTAGTCAAATACTAGGTTATATACTTAGTATGTGACATGATAATAAAGTTGAGAAGCTGTTTGGTTAAAAAGCGTTTAACGCGGAGGGTCTGGGCGACCGTTTATTAACCAAACCGTTTTTGGAATGATACGTGTTGCAAGTGCCGTTGAAATGGATTGTCTGGAGCATTCATTGGCAATCCATCCTTTTGTCAATAATTAAAACCACAGATAAAAATAGGAGCTTTAGCGATGGGCCGTTTATTTTTTGGTATTTTTTTAGGGACTTTGTCTTTTGCATTACTTGCCGGGGGCGGCAATGTGACAGTAAAAAGTATTTATTCAGTACAGCAAACGGCCGACCGGTTTGTGGAAGCACTCAATAAGAAGGAGATACCGGTCATCAAACGAGTAAAAAAAAACATAATGGCTTCAAAAAATGGTGAAGTGATTACCTTTAGCCATCCGTTATACGGTACCATTGTTGGTAAGTGCCATCGAGGAACCCGTAAAGACAAACCATTAAATGCAAAGATTTGGGAGGATAAAAATGGTGAGGTATGGCTCAGTTATTTTAAGCCGACGGCTTTCATTAATGACTTTGGCGTTATCGAGTGTGGTTATGAGACTGATCGAGCACAACAACTATTAGGTGGCTTTGCGTCATCTGCGACTTTGCCGTAAATGAGAGACACAACAGCGGTTTTTTCAACCGACATGACGTATGAAGTTTAGATTAAAAACAAATGGCTGTTAGACTAATATGCATGATGCTAACAAGATTATTTTCTTGTTCGTTTTATTCGTTACCTGCGGGTGTGCGGGCCAAATAAATCCGCTTCCTTCTCATGCTCATGACTCACAAGTGCCGTTGTGTCGCGATTTTTTAGAAAGTTTTGATCGTGGGGTGGTGAGTGTGAATGGGCAAGATATACAAACCGTCGCTGTGCCACATTTTCCGGGATTTCGAGTCAATCGATTTTTTGCTTCGTTTCGGTCTCAATTACTCGATGAAGTCGCATTGCGCCAGTGGCTACAAGCGATGGCGCAGTTGGCCGTCATCGGTCGCCAATTGGAATATCAAAACTTATCGACGGCCTTACAAAACAGCTTGTTAATGGCTGTGCCAGTGAAGCCATCAATGCGTGAGTCATTACAAACGTGTGCTACGGTGCTGGTAGACAATGTCATACACCATGTAGCATTACAACGGCAACTTCAGGCCAATATATCGGTGCCAGATAATTATAGTTTGACAAAACGTATTATTGGCGTGTATCCCATCAGTTCATTAGCTGTCGCCTTGGGTGTCAACAAACTTCACCAGGAGACAGCCAAAAAATTTCAGCGGCCATTGGATGAAATTCCGCTCAAGGGCAAGCTATCCTTTTATGGGCCACCTATTACCATACCATCGGTTTTTCCAAAAATTAATGGAGCGACACAAAAGACTGACAAAGAAAATGCGCTAGGCATGCCGCTCTATACAATTTCTCAGTGGCAAAGCTTATGGGAAAGACACGCGCCTATCTTAGCGATTGATACGATCAGCAGCGATGATCGGATCGGGAGTCCGATTTGGTTAAATAGCAATGAATCAGCGATCGACATGAATGTGCCAGCGGCCTATCAAAAAGTATCCTATGCTCGGATGAATAAAAAAATTTTAGTGCAATTAAATTATATTTTTTGGTTTCCGGCACGTTCTTCCAAAGGTCGGTTTGATATCTATGCCGGTAAATTTGATGGCTTGATATGGCGTGTGACACTTGCTCAGGATGGACAAGCCTTGATCTATGATAGTGTGCATCATTGTGGTTGTTATCACAAGTTTTATCCGACTGAACATATGCAGGCACATTCTAATATTAACCAGGGTTTTGAGCCTCCGGTTATCGCTCAATATGTCGCTAGCCAAAAACAAGATGAGCGGGTTTTATTGAGAATTAGTCATGCAACACATTTTATTGAACGTGTTCTATTGACGAATGAAAATGATATTCGTTGGGATGTTGAGTATCGTTTTGTGACATACCAAAAATTACGATCGTTAGCCTTGCCTACCGGGGAAGCGAAAAGTTTTTTTAATTATAACGGATTAGTGTCTGGCAGTGAAAGACCAGAACGTTGGCTATTATGGCCAATGGGTGTACGTTCACCCGGTGCTATGCGCCAGTGGGGCACGCAGGCGATTGCTTTTATTGGAAAGCGCCATTTTGATGATCCGTATTTAATCGATAAATTCTTCAAACGGATAAGCACGAATTAACAGAACTTTCTATTTCTGCCATTGAATTCAAACGGATTTAAGAGAAAAGCTTGCCTAGGCAACTTCTTGAAAGTCGACGTCATCGACAAGTGGCATAAATCGAGAGTAATACCGCATAAGCAGTGCCGCCTTCAGCCGACATGTTACCACCCAAGATTACGCCAATGCGAATGAGACGCTCCGTATTATTATGATTGTAAGGTTGATGACAATTTCAAGATTGAAGATTAAATGGGTCCTTCTGATCCGTATCCGAACTTTCAGTCCATTAAACTAACCCACCCGCTTTAGCGGGTGGCTGTTGAGTTTAGTTCACGGTATAGTCATTGCTATGTAGCAAAAATATTCATGAAAATAATGATTCCATGAATATTTTAAAAATTTTAATATTTTGCTCACAAGGTGACTATATGGCTGGAAAAAGGATGTCCTTGAAACAGTGGGGACGATTAAGCATAGGCAGCATTCTGTCGATTTTATCAGGTTGTAATGGTTGTAGCAGTGATAGTGATACAACGCCATCAGCGACATCTGTTCGTGTTTCAGGTGTGGTGCTCGATCCATATATCGCTAAAGCGCGTGTGTGGTGTGATTTAAATGCTAATGCTGTTTATGATGACGGAGCTGATCCTTCGGTTTTGACAGATGATCAAGGTAAATATGAATTTGCTGAAGATATTTGTAAGGATAAAACCATTATCGTTGACGGTATGGATGGTACCGTCCATGTGGATGCTAATGGTCATGTTATTTCCAAGTTTACGGGTCGCATGAAAGCGGCGAGTGGATCAGGATTTGTAACGCCTTTAACTTCACTGCAGCAAACGCTGGTTGAGTCTGGAAAAACAGCCGATGAGGCCAGGAAAAAAGTGGCTAAAGCCTTGGGTTTAGTGGATGCCTCAGGCGCCGTATTAGATATTGATTTTAACCAACTTGATATCTCCGCCAGTGATCAAAAACAAGCCCAAAAAGCCGCCATTGTGGCGCAACAACTCTTACTCGATACCACGGCGGCGATGCAAGGCGTGAGAGGTGCGCCGATGACACCGAGTTCATTTGAAGCCATGACGAATTCTTTGGCCAATACTATCGCTAACGCACAACATCCGTTAATTAAAAAAGATGGTGGGCTTGATCCTGTGGCCGTCAGACAAGCGTTGCAATCAACGGTCGAAGAAGCGGTTAAAAAAGAACAACGTTATACGGGGTTTAATGCGGCCAATATTGTACAGGCGATTGGTGAGGCTGTGGTGGTGAATTCCCAGCAAGCGGCGACTGTCGTGGATGAGTCAACGGATGGGATTACTGCTGAAAAACTTAGGCAAAGTCAGAGTTCGGGTTCAGAAATGATTCGTGTCACCATGGACACTATCAAAACCTACGTGAACGGCAGTGGTGATTTTGATGGAGATGGTCGTGCCGATATTGGTCAAGGAATAGCGAATGCGATTGACCTTATCGAAGAATTAAAAAATGTATTGCTGGCGGTCTCTTCTGGCTTAGCTGAGGCGGTGAGTACGGAGACAAGCGATGTGGTTACTCGCAGCACGGCAAGTCAAGCCGAGGTAAAATCTGTGATTGCTAATGTGATACAAAATACCGTGGGTTTAGCTTTAAACAATATGAATCTCAAACACGTGGCGGCACGGGTGATTGAACGCGTCGATATCGCCATGGACAATGGTAATGTTGAGGGCTTGGGTGATGTGACAAAAAACCTAGCACCGAAGGCGATGAATGGCACATTAACCGTGCGTAGTGGTCAATCGAAATCCGCCAGATTGCACGCGAAAGACCTCAATGAGCAAGATACATTAACATTTAATATTGCCACAGATAGCACCGGCAAGGTGACACTCAATGGTGATGGCAGTTATACGTTTAATGCCTCGGCGTTAGTGTCTGGTCCATATAGTTTTACTTTTAATGTCACTGACGGGGTGGCCACGGATGCTGGCACTATAAAAGTGACTGTGTTAGGGACAAACTTGAACCCAGTGGTGCAAGACCTGGCGGTTAGGTTACGCCAAGGCGATAGCTTAAGTGGTAGTTTTTCGGCCATTGATTTTGATGGGGATGTTTTATCCTATGAGTTTATTACCAATCCGAAAAATATGTTTAGCTCGGTTGGTGATATTTATACGATAAGCTCAGCCGGTATTGCCGCTGGATTTTATACCGCGAATTATCGCGTCACTGATGCCTCGGGTGGTGAGAGTTTTGGCGAGATTACTGTTGAGGTAGTGAGTCTTGATAAAAATAATCCACCCATGGCTTTTAATGGATCATTAGAACTGCAACAGGGAGCCAAAGGAATGGGTAAATTTAGAGCAGTTGATCCTGATCAGACAGATACTTTGACCTTTAATATTCTATCAAGTAATAGCAATTTATTTGAACTCAATGCGACTACCGGTGAATATACCTTTGATGCTACAGATCAATCGGTAGGTGCGTATACCGCGACGTTTCAAGTATCGGATGGCACAGAAAAAGATATCGCCACGTTAATGATTATCGTGAAATCGAAAAATAATAATACAGCACCGGTGGCGCGGGACTCTTTCATCGAACTGGTGGCAGGAACCACTAACAATAATCGAATGTTGTTAGCGATCGATTTTGATGAGGGAGACAGTTTATCTTATGCTTTATCGTCTGCGCCAGAGCAAGGGGCAGTGACGGTGAATAGCAATGGTAATTTTAACTTTAATGCTTCGATCGTTAGCGCGGGTCTCTATGAATTTACTTTCAAGGTCACCGACAGTCAGGGCGCGAGTGCCATAGGTAAAGTGACAGTGATCGTTATGGCAACGAATTTGCCACCGAAGGCACTGGATGGTCGGGAAAAAGTGGATAGATCGACGAGTACTCGCTTATCCGCTAAGTTGGTGGCGCTTGATGATGGAAAAACGAGTGCATTAACCTATACCATTACTTCGAATGATGGGGGGCGGGCGGTATTAACGGGTACTGGGGCCGTCGATGGTAGCTTTACTTTTAATGTCACTGAGGCCGCCTTAGGGCTTCACGAGATTGATTTTGCGGTATTTGATGGCGAGTTGTATGCGGATGGAACATTCACCATCATGGTCGTCGATTCAAGCTTGAGCAATATACCGCCACAGGCCATCAATAGTAGTATGACTGTTGAGAAGGGTAGCACCGGTAATGGTAATTTTGTGGCTGTAGAGGATGGCGTTGGCGGGAGTTTAGCGTTTAAAATTACGGACTCAGCCGGTGATCGTGCTAAATTGACCAGCCCCGGAGCCACCGATGGTAGTTTTACCTTTGATGCCAGCAGTGCAGATCCTGGTATATATACTGTTAAATTTATCGTAGCTGATGAGCAAACCGATTTGCCGAGCAATGGTATCGTGACAGTTGTGGTGGTTGCACCGATTGGCAGTAATAACCCACCGATTGCCAAAAATAGTGAATTGACCTTGAATCCAGAAGAGATTGTGAAAAGTCATTTTATGGCCCGCGATCGAGATGGTGATACCTTAACCTTTAGTATTGTCGCGAGTGCCGGCTTGAATGTTTCATTGGTTGGCGAAAAAACCGGTGAATATAAAATCGATATTAACAATGGTTTGAAAGGTTTTTTTACGATCACTTTTTCGGTGTCCGATGGAAAATTAGAGGATACTGGGTCGGTAGTGGTGTTGATACGTAACAGTGCCCCCACGGCCAGTGATGCCGTCTTTGACGTGAATAATGGTGACACACTCAGTGGTACCTTGACAGCTAAGGATATCAACGGTGCAGATACCCTGGTATTCACTAAACTCACGGATACTGCCAAAGGTATAGTTACTGTCAATGAGAATGGCACCTTTACTTTTGATGCGACGAGCGCCGAGGCTGGGGTATATTCGTTTGACTTTCAAGCATCTGATGGCACGGCTGCAGATACTGGTAAGGTCACAGTCACGGTATTAGCGGTGACACCTGATAATAATCCGCCGGTGGTTTCTGATGGCCGCTTAACGGTGACCAGTGGTGAATCAGCTAACGGCACTTTGTCAGGTAATGACGCCGATGGTGATGCGCTCACTTATTCTGTGGTTGTCCAGTCGGCAGAAGGGACGGCGACGATCAATAGCAATGGAACTTATAGCTTTGATGCCACCAGTGTCGAGGCTGGATCTTATCTGTTTACCTTCAAAGCGAATGATGGTAAAGCTGATTCAAATACGGCGACCATCACTGTGACTGTTAAGGCGCCTTCACCTGTCAATAATGCCCCGGTGGCTCAAAATGGCATTTTATCGGTCGTGGCGGGTGATACGGAGTCCGGTGTATTGCAAGCCAGTGATACCGATGGTGATAGTCTAACTTTTAGCAAGTTGACCGGTCCGAGTTTCGGTGTCGTGACGGTGGCCGCTAACGGGAGTTACACGTTTGATGCCACTAATGCGGCTGATGGGGTGTATACGTTTAGCTTTCAAGTCTCCGATGGAACAGCCACCAGTGATGGCACTGTCACCGTGACGGTGGGTAGCTTTTTGCAAGTCAGCCAAGTCATGTTAAATCAAACCGAGTATACGGTGGCCGGCTTTCAAAGCAGTGGGGCTATGGTGAGTTTACCGCTGACAGTTTTTGGCTTTAATTTGCAAGCGATGGGAAAACCCGGAACTAACATGAACGTTGAGCTTGGCTTATCTATGTCACAGGATGGAGGTAATAAAAAAATACAGGTGATTGTTAACAGTGTCAACTTAGCCGTATTGAACAACGGTGCGTTAAAGGCAACCGTATCGAGCAGCAGTCAGGCGACGGTTTCCTACGATGATGGAGCCACCATCACTGAAGTGACGGTGCAGAATACCACCGAAGACATGGTGAACACGTCGGCGGCAGGTGCAGCAACCACTTTGAGTATGAATGTGGGTACTTTATTCGATCGTGTCCGATCGAAAGTGACCAATACTGCCGGATGGCCATTGGTTGATACCAGTGTTGAAGGGGTTTTTACTTCTACCAGTGTGGTTAAAGTGACTAACGAAAGCAGCCAACAGGTCAGTGTCAAAGATAAATCCGATAACGATCTGAGTAATCTAACGGTGACGATTGGAGGTGCGTCAGTCAGTGGTCCGGGTATCACGGGTAAAGTGACTTTGCAATAAAAGTCACTCATTAACAAGCTCCTTCCATAATCCATGGAAGGAGCTTGTTTTATCGGCTCTCTCTGTTCCTGCCTATTGTCTTTTATTCATCTCCTTTCAGATTATAAAATCCCTGCCTAGCGTTGGCATTCCAGGATATAAATGAACGCTGAATAAATTTAAGTTTAGATTGGCAAAACCGTAACAATAGCTGTGCTCAAAACGATTTTTATAGCTCGCTGGATTGGTCTATAAAGTCTATTTGATGGAAAACACGGAATAAGGATACGCAGGGATGTTCATTCATGAAACAACCATTCAAATTTTTTTCATTATTATCATGTCTTGCTATTTTTTCTCATATTCCTGCGGCTCCCCTAGATGGGTATCTTAATCCCTATCAAGCCAATGATTTTAACTATGGGCGGATTGCCTTAACCGCTGATCAGGTGAATGAGTCACTTGATATTTTTTCTATACGCGAGCAATATACCGAATTTTCTGGAACGACCGTGGGTGACTATCAGGGATATAGTGCTCACTTGGATTTTAGATTGACACGAAATTTATCGGTCACTGGCATCGCTTGGCAACGAGAGCTTGATTTGGGTAATGAGAAGCTCCAGATCAGCACCTGGAAGGTGGCTGGGCAGTGGAATATGTTATCACAAAAAAAAACTCGACCGGCCCTTTCCATGGGATATAGTTATTGGTGGAATGATGCAGCGACAATTCAACGAGCCTCCATGACAAGCCTATTAAATGTGGATGTAGATAACATAAAAATAACCAACGTTGAGGATAAACAACATCAGCTGGATATTATCGCCACTTGGCTGATGCCCGCTAATTTGGCGTTATCGTTATATGTTGGGGTAGGGTTCAGTGATGTCAGTTTTGATAAATTTTTTGTCAATTACGATGGTTGTCCATATCTATTGACCTCTCCCTCACGGCAAGTCATCACAATGCGGTTGGCACAGTCAGCGACGCCGGAATGTCAAGTTTTAACGGTTAAACGCACCGATACTCGAAGTCCATTTCCTGGTCCGGGTTTGGGTATTCAATATTATTCATTTTATCAGCAGTGGGGTAGCAGTATCCGTTGGAAAAATAATAACTGGGTGCTACATGCGGGACTAAGAGCTGTTTTTATTGATAGTGAGGTGGATAGCTTGATTGTCAGTGCCGGTAAAAAAAGTTATACCACGAATTTTATTGGTTTGGCGCAAGTGACCCGAAGATTGTATAAAACAAGTGCTTTGTTTGTTCGCGGGCAATATTATCATCGACGTTGGTTGGGAGAGATCCCTTTAACCTACAATGTACTGACCGCGTATCGTTTTAATAAAGCTTATGGCTTGATGTCCTTGGGTATTGAAATCAGTATTTAACTAACTTATAAATTTATGATCAATGGTTATCATCGTTTTCCTAAGACATAATGACTCTGCTGCTCAATTAATGCAACATTCCTTCGGCTTTAACTTAACCAACTGAAATGTATAGTTATTAAATACCTTGTTGTCGCTTAATATTAGGGGCGGTAGTCTCGTATTAAATACGACAGCTGAAGTGGACTCTGTTATTATTGGTGATGTTTAACAGCGGACATAAAGTGGGATTTTCTATGCTTTTTGGCTTCATCAATCACAACAATTTATCGATAAATTATAATGGAACATACAATGATAATTTTGGCCAGTATTGGCCTGTTAACAATCTTCTGCCAGTGGTTTGCCTGGTGGGTAAAATTACCAGCCATCTTGTTTTTGTTATTAACTGGCATCATTGTCGGGCCGGTGCTTGGTTGGTTAAAACCGGATGAGTTATTTGGTGATCTATTATTTCCTATTATTTCATTAGGTGTTGCCATCATTTTATTTGAAGGCGCGTTAACACTTAAATTCCACGAGATACGTGGTTTAGAGCAAGTGGTACGCCGGTTAGTTACCAGTGGGGTGGTGGTGACCGGGTTGGTGATTGCTTGCGCAACACATTATTTGCTCGATTTTTCCTGGCAGCTTTCATTTTTGTTTGGAGCGGTGATGGTGGTTACTGGACCCACCGTTATTGTGCCTATGTTGAGGACGGTCCGACCGAATAGTCGCATTGCCAATATATTGCGCTGGGAAGGGATCGTCATTGATCCCATCGGTGCCTTATTAGCTGTTTTAGTGTTCGAGTTTATTATTTCTGCTAAGCCCGGTATGGCGTTGATGCACAGTTTGACAGCTTTTGGTACGGTGGTTGCCGTTGGTTTGGCGCTGGGTGCATTGGCTGGCTATTGTTTTGGTATTGTGCTGCGGCGTCACTGGATGCCTGAATATTTACACAATGTGGCGGCCTTAGCTTTTGTGGCAGCTGTGTTTGTTTTATCCAATCATCTGCAGGAAGAATCTGGATTATTAGCGGTGACAGTGATGGGTTTGTGGCTGGCGAATATGAAAGGCGTACATACCGAAGAAATACTCAATTTTAAAGAAAGCTTGAGTGTCTTGCTGATTTCAGCACTGTTTATCATTCTGGCGGCCCGTATTAATTTCCAACATTTTGAACAATTAGGTTGGGCGGCGGTTGGGGTCTTTGTTGTTATTCAGTTAATCGCACGTCCGTTAAAAGTGGCAATTGCGACGTTTGGGTCATCGCTCAATTGGCGTGAGCGGGCGCTACTTAGTTGGATTGCACCTCGTGGTATTGTGGCGGCAGCCGTGACCGTATTATTTGCTATTCGCTTGGAAGAACAAGGCTATCAGCAGGCTTATTTGTTAGTCCCCTTGGCATTTATGGTGATTATTGGTACGGTGGTTCTGCAAAGTGCCACAGCCGGTCTGTTGGCACGTAAGTTAGGCGTGGCAGAACCGGAGCCGAAAGGTTTTCTTATTATTGGTGCCAATGTTGTCGCACGTACGATAGCTAAAGCGTTGGTCGATAATGGTTACCGTGTGTTATTAACGGATATGAATTGGGAGAATATTGCAGCAGCCCGCATGGCTGGATTAGCCACGTATTATGGTAGTGCGGTATCGGAACATGCGGATCAGCATCTCGATTTAGTCGGTGTGGGGCGCCTGTTAGCATTAACACCGCAGCAAGAATTCAATGCGTTGGCAAGTATGCGGTATGGTTCAGAGTTTGGCTATCATGCCATTTATCGTATTCCAGCCTCACGCGAAAAAGATCGCTCGGAAAAGAAAAAAATCGCCGATCAAGATCGGGCTCAAATCGCATTTAGCCATGATGTGAGTTTTGCTAAATTATCCAGTTTAATGAGCCAAGGCGCTGACATTCACGATACTCGATTAACAGAAAATTTTAGTTTTGATGACTACCAACATAAATATGGTAGTCGAGCGATCCCTTTATTCGCGCTTGACCCAAAAAATAAATTGCATATTTTTACGGCTAATCACGAAATCATACCGAGTGTAGGTTGGACGGTTATCGGCTTGGTATCACCCGATTTGCAATCGACTATTGAACAAACGACATAAGCCGAATAAATAAAGTCCTTTTTCTGGAATGAGCAGGAAAACATTCGCAGTACTTTGATTGTCAATACAGCCTAATCATATTTTGTGTGATGAATACGTCTGGTTCGTTAGTTTTACTAAAAAACCAGGCGCATCCATCAGTATTAAAACGTACTGGTACTGATGGCGATTTGATAATCACGAGAGAAGAGTTGTCGTGTGGTTTGCAACCATCCGACCGTGAGTGCACCGCTTGGGCTTATGTCAATGCTTGGGCTCGTGATCATCCCATCGGTGGCGACATTAAAAGAAGCGATGATTTCATCCGTGGCACCCCAGCTGCCGCCTGTGAAGGTATTGTTGTATAAGTCTTGAACTCCGCTTTCCACGTTATAGCTTAACCATACCGCAATGGCATTACCTGCTTCGTTCACAGCAACGGCGGGGCTGGTACCAAATGCAGCGATGGGGGTAGAGGAAATGGGCATCGGAGGTCCCCAGTGCCCTAGCGTCACCGGATCGTGATCCGCGGCATATTGACTGGCAAGCACATAGTAAGTCACGTCTCCCGTGGTCGGATCGATTGATTTTTCTCCCCACACAACACCGACGACACCGCTATTGTTATAGGCCACTTGCACTTTTTGATCAACACGATCATCTGGGAATCCAAGATTGAAGTCGACGTTACCCCATTTATCCCATCCGGTACTGAAGTTGATCCAGTTACTGTAAATATTACGTCGAAAACTGGATTCGCCCCGCTTTACCACGGCAGTGAGAACCGCCACAATACGGCCCGTGGCAGCGGGTGCGAGTTGGACATTACTACGCATTAAATCAAGTCCCCGAAAGTCGCCGCTGATGAGTTCGCTTTTTGCCTCACCCCAGGCCCCGGCGGCGAAACGATGTATGGTGATATCTCTCGGGGAAAAAAAATCATTAAAATCACCGTTTAATGAAGCCACATATAACTCACCTTCTTGATTGACAACAGCATCTTGAATGCTAAGTATGGTGGCGGGCTGAGTACTGGTGGCACCGGGTGTGCCGCCGGCACTAATTTCAAGACCATTAAATTGATAATTGTTGGCAACGCCACTTGCCCAGAAGACAATCGCACCCCCTAGTGGATTGGTGCTAATGCGAGCATACACGGGCTTGTCACCACTGTTGAGTACTGCGGGTGCATTCCAGACACCCTCGCTGAATGTGGCCAGTTTTAATTCCGTGTCAACCGACCAAATGAAGTAGATATTGCCATCGACCGCATCAACCGCGGAACCGACATTTTCGACGTCTTCGTCAGCGGTTGGAATGGGAGAGTCATCCGCGTAGCTGCCAGTACCATCGTCTACTAATATGAAGCTTTCCGTTGCTCCAAGGCCCCCGGTCAAGGCATTGAATTGTCCACCAAACTGGAACTCCATTAAATTCTGGCCGGTGGTTTCGTTGATATAGATATTCGGCCCCAAAAAAACGGCTTCTGAGGTGGCGTACAAGTTGCCCGTCCATACTTCGCTGGTGGCGGCCCAGGCAGCGGCGGGTTGTTCGGGTGGTGGGGTGGTCGGTGGTGTCGGCATTGGTATGATTGTATTGCCACCGCCTTGGTAATCGGCTGTCATGACGCGGTATTCGGTGCCATTTGGACTGGGAGTTTCTTCGACCCAGGAAATCATGATGGCATTATTTGCTGTGATACTGAGCTGGGTATCGTGAAGGATTGCCATGGCGTTTTGGTTGGTATAGATCAATTGCGGTGTCGTAAAATCAGCGATACCTACTTTGCTTGAGGTATGTAGCTCGCTGGCGGTAAGCATCATCTCCACCCAAGCGATGCTGAGCATGGCCTGGTCGCGGGTGATGTTAAAGTCTTTAATTTGCAAAACAGGTAGGGTAATTACCGGATCGGTGGTTTCGGTTAATCGGACTGGGCTGGCGTTTTCCGGTGTGCTCCAGCCGCTCTCCGTGGCATAACTGCGTGCCTTGATAATTTGATAGGTTTCAGTATCCGTTTGCTGTTGTTCTACCCAGGCGATACTAATGCCGGTATCGTCCATGCTTGTTTTCATCGCCAGGGTTTTTGTGGTTGTTACCGTAGGATCATGCTCGTCAATACGTAGGGTTGGTGTCCATTGGTTATTTTTCTGAGAAGTGGCAAGTACGCGCCGTTCACCATTTTGTATATTGGTGATGCCAACGACTAACTGGTTTTCGCTCAGGGTATTACTACGAATGAAATTCAGACTCGTGACACGTTCGCCGTTGTTTAGCAACGGATACGTTAGGGTTGTTGGTTCGCTGAGCCATCCTTGAGTGCTGTCCAGACGGGCATAGCGCAATTGATCTTCGCTCGAGCCGGTATTGTCTGACCAGACTACTTGGAACTTGTTGTTGCTATAGATCACAGAAAGATTGGATAGTGGCAAACCTTTGGCGCCAGCCGGATATTGCTGTTCCAAGGCATGTAAATTACTGATCCAGCCGGTACCGGGTTGATAGATTCGGGCGTTGATGTGGGTGAGTCCGGCTAAAATAGGATGGCTCCAGAAGATTGCCGCATTATCTTGATTATCAAACGCGATATGTCCCCATGACCCGGACGCAATTTCGATTTCAGGTTCCCAGGTTTGTCCGGCTTGTTTGAAACTGAAATACAACGAGCCATTGCGATGCCAGAGTGCATACAATATGCCTTGAGGTGAGCGGAAGTATTTTGGAAATCTGAGCAATCGATCTGTTAACTGATCGGTGGGTGCATTGTCCAGCCATTCATTGGTTGAAGATTCACGAAATTTGGTGACGGTGCGTTGTTGACTGACCGAGGTCAATTCACCAGATTCCGCGATAATTTCAACACGCCATTGTAAAAATTGTTCGTTTTGTAACGCTTGACTGATGGGTCCGATAAAATAGCCATTTTGTGATTTATCGATGAGTTCAGTGGCGAGCGTCGTTGGCGTGGACCAAGCCCCTACGACGCGTGGCATGAGTTGGCTTCTTATGAGGTTTTGTTGTTTGCTATCGTTGTTATTTGATACGTTAGGTGGTGCTGAAACTTGTTCTGAGCAAGCAACAAGGAATAATAAAAATCCAAGCAGGCTGGCCTGGATGGCAACCGATGTTAAACGAGTCATCATTGTTTTTCCCTTTCCCACAGGTTAACTCTATCTTTCACACCTTGTCCTGATGCGAAATGTAGAGTTAAATGATTGTTTTGATACAACTAAAGACTTTATGCCGTTTTTTCTGATACGGTCTTTAAATTATTTATTGATATTCACAAAAGAAATGAACTTAAAGTCTGCTATTTTTCAGGTAGGTTTTGTTATTATTTTTTATTATTTGATTATACCCAATAGCGATACCTATTAGTAGTTCGTAATGGTCTTTTTCTGTTCTCTTAAATTGAATTGGGAAGCGAGTCGATGGCAAATTCCATGTAAGATATTAAATAGTCAATGAAAATTATCTTAAAAAAATTTTAAGATAATTGAGATTGCTATCCCTGAGTAGCATTATTTAATGTTACTCAGTGGATAGACGTCGTTCTATAAAAACACTTGTAATTTCTGGGGTCGTATAATACAAGACAAATCTAAGCGAAAAACAGGGAAGTTATTCCACGCCCATTTCTTAGCGGTTATTTTAGTTTCTAACCCAGACGCCGGTAAAAGTTAAAAGGATAACTGCTTGTTATTTTTGACGACGGTGACATTTAAGGATATGGGGGATAAAACAAATAAAGCCGTTTAACGGTTTTTAACCTTTTTTGAAACGATTAGTTAAATTTTAAAGAGAGACCAACCCGGAGTTGGTAGTGAGGAGTTAGGTATGAATTTCCGGTGACCCAGCCGGCCGTTTTGCTTTCCATTTCGATGTAAGGTTCTGTGTATTGGTTTTTGCGGCTGAGTTTAAATGAGAGCAAACCGCCGGGCTCGCTTTGGGTGGTTGAGTATTTTTGATTTTTAGGTTGTAACCAAATCGCTAAGCGAGCTGAGAAGCGTAATACGCTACCTGAAAATAATACCGGGAGCCGTGAAATTTTCATGTCAATACCGGGAAAGTAGCTTTTTTTATTAAATTGATGACGTAATATGAATAAGAATTTTGAGGGCTGTTGTTTAAAGTAAAGATTGGTATCCATGGCATACCCAAACGAGGTTAAATGATGTCTCACTGTTAAATTCCACAGAACGGGAGCACGGTCAATGAGGCTAGGGCCTGTGAAGCGGGAAATTTTTATCAGGGAGGGATCAATGATGTTAAGGAACGATTGATTTTTCCGCGTTTTAAAAAAACTTCTCTCACCTTTTGAAAGGTCATCATCGTTTCGATAAACTTGTATTGTGTTGTTTGAAAAATTATCCGAGTTACTATTAACGGAAGGGCGATATAAATCATGAACCCATGTGTTGCAATTTGAATTCGTTGGGTTTTGATTGTTGGAATATGGAATTACTGGCTTGGCTGTCTGGGCATTAGATGCATTGATATTCTTGTGCGCACAGGTATTAAAGTAAAAAAATGAGTTCATGTAGTTAAGCCAAATCAATATGCCTTCTCTATCGGAGAGTTCCTTAAAAAAAAGGTCTTTTTTCAGTGATAGATTTAATCCATTGATACCTAATATTTTCAGCAACTTTCCTCGGCTGTTATTGATCTTATTCAACGCTATTGATTGATCGCTTGAGATGGCTTGATGGTGATTTTTTTGAGCTAAGCGGCGCAGTGATGGGTTGGGGGTGGAATGATTATTTTCCCATGGCAGCCAAGTGCTGAAAAAATGAAATGACCTTGAATAAAAAATAGCTTGTCGCGGGCGTTTTTGGAAAAACGGGATCATTTGATGAGGGCTGATACGAATGAAAGGTTTGTCGTTGGTGAATGGTATAATATGATCAATGGGACGGTCGTATTGGCGGGTTATATCGGTTTGGCTTGCACAAACGAAACCGAATTTGCACAAAAGGCAAACTAGAAAAAATATAAAAAGGATTGTACATTTCAGCATACTAAAAGCACAATGATTAACAAACAGATAACTAAGCTATTTTTCATCGAATGCTACTCGAGATATTAACCATATAATCCTAACACATTTCATGAGAGTGAAATATCGCTACTATGAAGTAGCTTGTGTTAAAATTTGCTTAGGAATAACTGTCTATTTGCTTTCTCGACTTTATCTTGATTGAAGAATGGGCGACGCAATAACTTCTCGGTTTCGAATTTCATCTTCCGCTTGTTTTTGCCCGTTTTTTTCTCACAAAAGGTCGAAATAAAACCATTATTTCTTAAGCGAATACAAACGAAACCTGAGTGCCAAACAAACTCATTCTCAAGTGAGTCTCAACTGCTAATTTGGAGCTTTGGTTATTGTCCTGGATTATTTACACTATTTTTTGCTATGGACCACTATGTATACCCATAGTATTTGAGATTTAGGCTTTATTACGGCCCTATTTTTTCCCTGACTTTGTCGCCTAATGCGCCTACTGTTGGTGGCACTCCTCGCAATAAGCCCGGCTATTAC
>VAPM010671517.1_pt1 | contig 18677 bp, 18 predicted proteins | sample 3395091 | NCBI WGS metagenome assembly VAPM01 (sample SAMN08290445, study PRJNA428436) | hydrothermal vent metagenome | isolation source: Deep-sea hydrothermal vent chimney 3 | place: Pacific Ocean: Juan De Fuca Ridge | reverse complement strand
TAGCATCAAAAACTGTAAACTCTTTTACTTCTTTGTTTTTATTTATAATTAAAGGCTCAATTTCTAATTTATTTTCTTTCAGTGTCGCTATAAACTGATTAGTGTTAAATTTTCTTCTCCATTCTATTGGTATTGTGATTTGTCCTTTACTTGTAGTTTTTAATATAGTAGTCATATAATTTTTGTAATAATTTCTTACATTCTTACTTTATCATATTAAATATTTTTGTCAAAGCAAAATCAATTATATTAGAATAGACTACTAGTAGTCTATTTTAAAGTAATGCTTCCTCGCATACTAGGACAGCTTCTAGACTTTTTTGTGTGAAAATGACAAGATCTTTAAGCTAAGTTACCATTCTTTCTAAATATAAATAGATGAGACATAGTCGTATCAATAAAATCAAGGTATTTTGGTGCTAATTTAATAAGGACTGAGATTGGTTTAATGCTTAACTTTTTTTCCAAAACTAAACCTTGAAGTTGAGCCGCTTTTATATAATTTTCATTTGGTCTTAATATATCATATATGATACCTAAGGGTCGAACTGTTTTAACTATCACTTCCCCATTACCAATATCAACCACATCTAATTTATAATCAAATCTAGGCTGTTCAGCATAGGACTTTTCAGCAACAATTAAATAAAATAATCCATTGGGCTTTAAAAAATTTACAATTTTTTTAAAAGCTTTAGCTAAATCTGGTATATGCTCAAAAACCATGACTGAGACCGCCACATCAAAAGATTTTTTAATATCTGCCTTTGCTAAAGTGTCTTCATATATCTCAATGTCCGGATAAAAATATTTTGAAATCTGAACATTCTTAATTGACGGCTCTATTCCATTAATTTCAACTGCGCCTAATTGTTTTAATAAAGGAAAAAGCTGACCCATGCCACTGCCAATATCAATCACGCTTTTACCTTTAACTACCAAATTGGTCTTTAAATATTCTTGGAATAACTGACGGGTCGGAGATCTTGGCAGACCCTCTTTTTTCCAATCCATCGTTTCAGCGTCATATTGATAAGGATTGGTTGCATACTTAAAATATTCGTTTGTCATATTTGTTTAAATTTTAAAATTCTCTAATGTTTAGGGATTAAAAAACGTGCTATAAATTATATTTTTGGCAACTGTTCGGGAGACAAATTATATTAGAACTAAGATACAATCTTAATTAATCTTATTAATAGGTTTCTCTAAAAGATAAGAGCTTATATTATCTAAAACTTTTTGGCTTAATCTTAAAACAGATTCTTTTGTTCTGCCAGCGATAAAATTAGAAAAAATAACTCTTTCCAAATCACAAACTTTCTTGTAAAAGTTTCCCCCCTGAGAAATGTCCATAATTACAAAATTATTTGGCCTTTTTATCCATTCTATAAAATCATTTTCTTTAAAAGCCATGCCTAAAGTAGTATTAACAAGTATTTTTTCATTCATTAAATCAAAATCATCTTTATCAAAAATTTTAACATTTTTGGGAGTTTGTAAAATTATAATATCGCTTTTTCTTAAAAGATCTTTCTTATCAACGAAAGTTAATCCTTTATTTTCCCACTCTGTTTTTCTCGTCTTACTATTATAGAGAACTTTCATTTTAAAGCTCAAAGCTATATTTGCTAATAATTTCCCAATAGCACCCAAGCCAATTATACCCATGGTTTTTCCACTAAGTTCAGCTGGATAATCTTTCCATTGATATTTACCAAAGCCCCTTACTAAATTAATAAGCTGAAAAAATATATATTCTACAACACCCTCGTCTCCATAATCAACAATATTAGATACAATAATTTTATTCTTCCTGCACTCTTCCAAATCTATACCGTTAGAGTTTGTTCCACAAAGACAAATAAATCTCAAATTTTTACAATTTGAAAGTAATTCTTTGGTTAGAGATGCTCGCCAACTCAACAAAACACAATCTGCGTTAATTAATCTTTCTTTTGTTTCATTATCATCTCTCGGATTAGAATTAAAAATCTTAATTGAATTTTCAGAATAATCTTTAAGTTTATTCACTGAACTATCAGAAATATTAACATTATCTAAAATTACAATTTGTTTAAATTTCATATTATCGTAGTATTATTTAATAATCTACACAAAAATTATATCATATCTGAAATAATTGGATACTAAACAGGGATTTGAACCGAGAAAAATCAGTAAGAATTGGGCTTTTATTGGAATGATAAAAATGTCCGGATCATTCTTGCCTAACAAAAATAGGCCTTTAGGTCTACTTTTATACTTTTTCTTGGACATAGGAACAGCTTCCAAACTTTTTTGTGTATAAATATTAAAATCAAAATCACTTCATTTAAAACCCAACCTATTTCTTACGTCTTTAATTGTGTACTGAAAAGCTCCCCTATTCTCTAGTGACATAGACGCTACCATGGCAGCAAATTTACCCCGTTTCTCAGAATCTTTATATAATTCTAGAGCTCTAATAAACGCTGACAAATATGTATCTCCAGCCCCTGTTGGATCTACTATTTTATTAGGTTTATATGCTGGTATTTCGTAATATTTTTTATCAACGAACAAATAAGAACCCTTTGACCCATCTGTTATAATCATATTATCAACACCATTGTTAATAAAAAAATTACCTATCTTTTTCACATTATTATTTATACCAGAAACAAACTTAGCTTCATTTAAATCTAAAAAAAAGATATTTTAAATAAGGCAATAATTTAATTAACTTTTCAGGAGATCTTTGAGTAAATTTTCCATTATCAGGGTAAGTAAACACTCCAAAATTTCCTAAAATTAAATTTTTATGTTTTAAATTTTTAAAAACATTCTCTGGAATATTATCATTAAACAAAGGAGAAAAAATTATATAATCAAATTTATCTAAATTTTTTAATAATTTATTATCTAAAAACATTACGTTTGGAGAATATTTAATTTCTATAGAAACACATAAATCAGGATTATTACTATGATAAAATCTTGAAAACTCTAAAGTTTTTTCTACGGGAACGTGAACAAAACTAATATCTTTAAAATTATTCTTTACCCACTCTTCATCATGTTCACTAAATGTTATAAAAGGAACTATTTCTTTAATTCCTAGATTTCTAAATGTATGCGCTATATAATAAGGAATCCCACCGATTTGTAACTTTAAATCGTTATCTATTTTAATATAATCTTTACAAATTGGGCCTAAAACTGCAACTCTCATATTAATTTAAACTAATTCTTCTACTTTCCCCTTTTGCTTTAGCTTCTATTTCATCATTGTTAATTTTAAACTCAATACTCTCACAATTATTTACACTATAATCTTTAAAATTCTTTCCTAAAAAATATAGCAATGAATTTTCATGACTAAAAGCTAAAACCTTTATATTTTTACTATAATCTGATTCATTTATCTTTTTTTGTCCAAATTTCATTAATCTAATTATATTTTTAAATTCCCTATTATACATTTCTTCAGCTGTTCTTATATCAGGAAATATTTTTGCTATTTCATTAGAATGCTTATAATAATTTTTACCCCAAGTACCTTGGTTGTCTAATTCAATTATTTTCCTTGCCTTTTTCCAATTATCTAACACATTCTGAGAGACATTTTTCTTGTTTTTTACCACTTCATTAAGATAATCTTTTTGGGGATGAAAAATAAACTCCAAAAGCATATTCTTTAAATCTAAAGACAAACTATCTATTTTTCTTATTTCACCATCTCCTATTTTCTCAATCAAATCATCCCTGATATTATTGGGCTTAATAATTTCAAAACCTCTCTCTTTAGCAACATTTTTATAAATTTTAGCTGTTTCAGCCGCTCTTACTAAATCACTAGAAACTATAAATAGAGAATCTCTCTCTGGATCTAAATCATTAAAAAAATTTTCAGCTTCACTATGAGCCATTTCTTTTCCTTCTGGTGTCAAATCTGATAAAAAATCTTGTTTTTTTGGATCATGAAAATCTTCTGGATTGTTAGATGCTACAATATCTTCATTCATTCTATATTTAGACTTTCCATGCCTAGTAATAAAAAACCTATCATCTTTCTTCTCTTTTTTTCCTAATGCCCTTATCTTTTCAAAATCATTTTTCATATATCTTTACCTTATTTATTAATTATATCACATCTAAATATATAAAATAACCCAATAAGGACTCAAACCGAAAAATATGAAAAAAAATAAAACAAAACGAGCTTTTAAACTCGCTTTATAATAGTTTGCTCGCATACTGGGACAGCTTCCGAACTTTTTTAATCAAATATTAGAAGTTTTGTTTACTTTTTTATTTTGCTCAAATTAATTAGCTGTATCCGTACTAAAAATTAAAATAATTTTTTGTCCGAGGTAAATTCTATTTGGTTAATTTATTTAAAATAATTATTGACCGCATCTTCAAATTGTTCAATAAAGATCTGCTTAAAATAAGAAATATTATTTAGTTCATAAAACAATATCATGGCTTTTATATATTCTTCGGTATCAACTATTCGATAAGAAAGCGGAATTGAGTTATGCGCCAATAAAATAGCATTAGAAATCATTCGTGAGGTTCTTTTGTTGCCGTCTTCAAATACTTGAATATAGGCGATAAGAATGGAAACTAAAAAAGCCTTTTCAAAAAATGATTCTTTTTTATTGATTAAATCCACCATTTCTCGAGCCACTTTTTCAATTTGTTGGCTAATAGCCAAAGGCTTATACTTAGTGCCGACGATGGCGACAGTGCCGTTTCTCACATTCTTGGAGATTCCAAGTTTTTTGGTTAAAACAGAATGGATATACTCAATATCAGAATAGTTTAACTTGCTGAATCTTTCTTTATTCTGAATAGCCTCATTAAAAGCATCTTTATGGTTAAGGATCATCTGAGTTTCTTTTTCAGTGTTCCCCTTTCCAACAACATTATTTTTAATCAAAGCCTCTGTGCCTAAAAGTGAATAGGTGTTTCCCTCTATCGCTGATGACTTCCAAGAAAATTCGATCATTATCCTTTCAAATTCTTTATTGATAAGAGTTTGACTGTCATATCTGGAAAAGTTTTTGATAAACTCTCTTTGTAACTTCTCTAATTTTTCCTTTTCTTCTACCGTAAAAGTATCATTACTTAAAAGTTTAAATATTCCAAAATTAAAGCTTTCTTTCGCTTCTCTTTTTAGATACGGTATTTTAAAATATTTTTTAACATCAATTTTTTTTAAAACGTTAGAGATCTCCGATAAAGAATATACCGTATTTTTACCAACGCCTTTTTTAGAGATTAATAACTGTTTTTCCAACTCCTTTAAATCTCTTTGCAGGGTTTTTCTATCTATTCCTACGCTTAAAAGGAATAAAATATCAGATACCGATATTTCCGCCTCTTGTTTCATAAAAGAAATTATTTTATTTTGTCTTACCTGTTTTTTATTCATATAAAGACTATAACATTTATCGCGACATTTTTAAAGCCTATTTGCGACAATTTTTCTATAATTCTTATAAAAACCTTATAAATAAAGGGTTTCATTGCGACATTTTTAAAGCCCATTTGCGACTTAAATATTAGAACCGCCGGCACCCTAGCTTCATTTTATTACAATTTCCCGCTAAAAGCTTTCTTGACGCTTATCACAATAATCATTCCACGACCCAAGATTTTTTGAAAATATACTTATATCTGCATAATTACTGCCTGCATCACTCACAAGCCTAAAGCTCTCACACATTTATTATACCACATCCTAAGCTCAAAAACAGGGAAGGGACTTGAACTAAGATAGGTCAATGAATATGGGGCTTTTATAAAAACAACTAGTTTATACTAAAAATCTCTGGACTACTTTTCCCTCACAAAAATGGGCCTGAAAGCCCACTTTCATATCTTAGCTCGCATACAGGGACGACTTCCGAACTTTTTGTTTAAAAAGATTAGGAAATGTTGAAGTTTATCTATAAAGAAAGCCATACTCCTTTTTTGACTTTTTTTGATTGGTGCAGAAATATTTAATTTCGTTTTTCAATCCGCATATTAACTTTTACAGAAACCTTTGATTTATTTGTCTTGGGAATGTTAAAAGTAATTCTTTTTAGAATACGAGGCTTTTTATTGAATAGAATTTCTTTTTTTAACTCCTCTACAAGAAAATCGCTGGCAATATCGGGTTGTTTAATGGTCAAAATTAAATTATACTTTTTTCCATATATTATCACCTCCTTGTTTTTTGCAGTTACTTTTAGCCACGTGATAAAAACCTCTTCAATATTAGAAGATTTCTTTAAAAATATATACTCATCATTAAAAATTATAGAATTTTTTATTTTTGCATTTTGTTTTAGCAATATTATTTTTCTATTTAAGCTTATCAATGATTTCACGCTATAAGCATCGACTAATTCAACAGTTACTCTTTTTTTGTATTTAGAAATACTTGTAGAAATAAGTTTAGCAAAATATTTTTTTCCTTTTGACTGTAATTTGTTATTTACTCTAGGAACACTATGTCCGTAGGAATTAGCGAAAATACTATTATATCTTTTGGCACTAAAATAATCTTTGTCATATAGGCCCGCACCAGGGTCAGTGACAAAATTCTCTCCATCAATGTTTATTATATAGCTACCCAGATCATTGTGATTATGATTTTCATTATTATGCCCAGCTTTAATGATCAATATAGCTGGAGTCTTTCGAGATTCATTAACAAGACGAACGATTCCAAGGTCAGGTAAAACTGAATCTTTGTAAATATTGTTTTGATTTACCTGTTTTTTATTCCACCATAAAACATACCTAAGAATGTTAGAAATTCCAAGCCAATCAGGTTTAGATGACTCCGAAATAAAATTTGATAATGATTTTTCCCCAGTGGCTTGTAACAACTTTTGCATAATTCCTGGATTAAACACTACACTACTCTCACTAGTATCTGAAAAGCTAGCAAATGTTTCCGAGCTGAGCTGCATCTTTGAGGGAAGTGTGGCAATTTGTTTTACACGTTTAGTTTTTAGTAGATCAATTTTACCGCCAGTGGAAGATTTTAGCATTTCAGAAAAAATTACAAACATGCTTAATCCATAATTCCAATAGTGAACGCCTTCACTGGTTCCACCGTCTTCATAAAAAGCTTTGTTAATATAAACTTCTAGACTATCAAGGGCTTTTTTTATCGCTCGTGCTTTACGAGCAATATTTTTCTCAAGCAACAAAAAAGCTATGGCTACATCGCTATTACACACCGCGTTCCAATTATTATGATTTTTATACCACTTATGTTTTGATGTTTGGTTTAAATATGGATCAAATATTTTTTCTTCAATAGACTCACGTACAATTAGACTAACTTTTTCGTCAATTTTGTCCCCCATAATAAAAAATACTTCAGCAAGTATTCTTGCTGTATTTGAAGAATAAAGGTCAATCATTCTTCCTTTATGGCATGGCACCACCCAAGTCTCTTCTTTACAGATCGCCAAAAGATATTTTTCAATAATATCTTTATAGCTTGAACGCCCTAATATATATAAAAAAACAGCGCTTGAAAGATATTCCCTGCGTTCGTTGTAAGGTTTTTCATATGCATCTCTTTCGCCTGTTTTAAAGAAAGAATTGTACAATATATGGTTGAGCTTTGGAATATTCTTTATTTTCGGGCTAACTTTTTTGATTAAATTTAATACTATTTTTGTTTGTTCTTTTTTTAATATTTTTGAAGGATTTTGAAGTGCACTTTTTAATTCAGGGAAAGGATGATTTCCGGAAATCAAAAAACTTACAATTTGTTTATGACTGTAATTAAAAACCTTATTATTTCTGCCATTATACTTCATTTATAAAAAATTAAGCTCAATCTATTTCTTAATTTTAGCATAATTTAAACCAAAGTTCGAGTCCCGCTTGCACTAGCAACAGGGACAAGAAATTGATTTGCTGAGATTAGGTAAATTATATAAGAAAAGAAAATCACTTCCGAACTCCTAAAACATGGCGAATATTACGAAAAAACAGGTGCTTTCGCACCTGCTCATCCCGTTCTGCTCGAAGTCGTGGACGATGTTAGAACCAGAATTATGTTATGTAAATAAAAAACCCACCGAAATAGGTTTTCTATTAGTGGGTCATGTTCTTGTAAATGTATCAAATTCCAAATACAGAATAGCACTAGCAGCGCCATAGCCGTTTTTGGAATATCGCCCTTCATGTTTTAATAAGCCAAGCACTTGTTCAACATATACAAAAGATAAACAAAGACCAGCATAATATCTTAGAATATCTTGCATTCCTAGAAAGAATAAAAAACGCACTCTCTCTGGAAGTTTTCTAAACTTATAAATACATGATATTGGTGATAATGGCTTATTCTCCGGAAAAGCTAATGAATTGCTATACTTAGCTTTGTATAAAAACTCTGGAATAAGTCGTTCACATATCTCAATATATTCTGCTATGTTTTCGGAGCTATAACCAGATACATCTAATTTTAGCCTAAAACGCTCCAACACATATAAAAAAAGTATATACATCTGACCGCTGGCATTATAATCACCTGAGTAAATAATATCGTTAGAAATACATGATAATTTTAATTGCTCCATTTCTCTGATGTACCTATTATTTTTTAAGATAAATACAGGTGTCATCTGCGGTAAGCTACCAAAAGCATTATAATAATCAAGAAAAGCAACTATGTTTATTATTTTACTCTCCTCATTATAAAAATAATTATAATTTTTTTCCATGGCTCTTATTTTAAAGTTCAACAAAATATTTATTTAAATATAAAAAAAGCATATCATACGATATACTTTTTGTCAAGACTTGCTCGGGGACAGGGATTTGAACCCCGATTAACTGGACCAGAACCAGTCGTCCTACCATTAGACGATCCCCGAATATTTTTTATTATATTTTTTATTAATCTTTCTTTTCGTTTTTTTCTGATCGGGGTTTCATCAGCGGAAAAAGAGTAGTTTCTCGCAATGGTTTATCTACTAAAAAGGCGAATAAACGTTCTCCAAAACCAAAACCACAAGTCGGAGGCATACCATATTCCAACATCTCGACAAATTCCCAATCAGGCATCATCGCTTCTTGATCACCTTGATCAATTAATTTTTGTTGGAGTTCAAAACGTGCTTGTTGATCTTGGGGATCATTTAACTCTGAAAAACCATTCGCTAATTCACTACCAGCAATAATTACTTGAAAACGTTCTGTTAATTCTGGATTATCAACTTTAGCTTTAGATAAAGGTGAAACTAACTTAGGATGATTGATTAGAAATACTGGACCAGCAATATTCCGACGACAATATTTCCAAAGAGTATCTGTTAAACGTTCCCGATTGGTCCCCTCGTACTTGACCTGTAATTTTTGTAGAGTGCTCATCATTTCTTGTTCGGAAGATTTCAAAACATCGATTCCGGTCTGTCGCAAAACCTCACTCTGATAATCTAATCGTGGCCATTCACCAGCTAAATCATAATGGAAATTTTTAGTGGTGAATTTTGTTGTTTCAAAAACTTTTAAAGCTATTTCTTGAAATAAATCTTGAGTTAATTTCATGCCGTCCTCATAGTTAGCATAGGCCCAATAAAACTCCATATTGGTAAATTCTTGAAGATGATCAGGACTAGAGCCCTCGTTACGATATACTCGTCCAATTTCAAAAGTTTTTTCAAAACCAGCAGCCATTAATCTTTTCTGCCAAAGTTCCCCCACTGAAATGCGCATAAAAACATCTAAATCAAAATCATCATGATGAGTTTTAAAGGGATTAGCTTCTGCTCCACCAGTAGTCGTTTCAATTGTGGGAGTCTCGACCTCAAAAAATCCTTTTTCTTTCATGAAGTTACGAGTTACTTCCCAAAATTTAGCTTTTTTATAAAAAATTTCTCGAAGCTCGGGATTAAGTAAAAGATCTAAATAACGTTTTCGTAAGCGGTCATCTTCATCCTTTAAACCATACCAAGAATCAGGAATGGGACGTAGTGATTTCGTCAGTAATTGCCAATCTTTAACCATGACGCTTTTTTCCCCTTGATGAGTAAGAAAAACCTGTCCCTGAATAGCAATAAAATCACCAAGATCAATCAATTTAAGAAAATTATGATAAGAATCGGAGCCTAACTCTTTTTTAGAAAAAGCTAATTGAATTTTAGCTGAGGCATCTTCTAAATCGGCAAAAGTTAAATTACCATGCTCTCTTCGGCCTCGTAAACGTCCCACAATATGAAAAACTTTTTCTGATTTATTAAAATCATCAAAATCATCTAGAATGGTTTTAATTTTTTGATCACGTTTAACTTGGGCGGGATAGGGATTAATACCCAGTTTGAGTAACTCTGCTAATTTTTTCAGACGATCTTGATGTTCACCACTGGCGGAGTGCTGAAGTTCTTGATCTGCTGATTTTATTGAAAAAGTGCTAGACATATAGTTTAAATATGAATTTTAACTTACTTTAATAATTTTATATTTTACCCGGCCGTTAGGCGTTTCTACTTCAACCTCTTCTCCGGAATGTCTATTTAAAAAAGCAACTCCGAGGGGTGATTCGTTGGAAATTTTTCCCTGAAGTGGATCGGCTTCATTAAAACTGACGATAACATACTCTTTTTTACCGCCAGCTGAACGAACCAGCACTTTAGAACCCATAGCTACTTTTCCGTGAGAAGTTGTATTCTGAACAACAGTTACATTCTTTAAAGTATTTGATAACTCTGAAACTCGCCCCTCATTTAAGGCTTGAGCATCCTTTGCTTCGCTATACTCAGCATTTTCACTAAGATCACCATGCTCTTTAGCGCGCTCAATCCGTTCCGCAATTTCCTTTCGTCGTACCGTTGATAATAAGTTAAGCTCAGTCTTTAGTTTATCGTAGACCTCCTGACAAATCATTTGTTCGTTCATAATTTTATTCTTAAATGTTGAATATTAACAGATTTAATATACTCTATTTGGCCAAATTAGACAAGAGCTAATAACCAAAAAACCAATTCCTAAAGGATGATTAAGGTAGGGGGTAAAAGTATGGGTCAAGGCTAAAAATATAATTCCCGTAGGCAAAGCATAAAATAAATAATTTGTAGTTTTCTTTGCTAAACCTAAACTATCAATAACTAATTTTAACAAAAACCATAAATAAGCCAATAAACCCAAGAAACCAATTTTTAGCCAAATACTTAAATAACCCCATTCAAAAGCATAAGTAGTATAACGACCAGTCGGATTCTTCTCTAAAACTCGAGGATCATGAGAAAAATAAGTAATAGTTGAACCGAAACCCTGACCCAATAGGGGTTGTTGTTTAATAGCCCTTGTTAAAATGGGAAGTAAGGCCCAACGAGAAGCAATCGCTGCTCCACTATTACTGGTCGTTCGCTTTAAGATACTTTGATCAAAATTAGCAGATTTAGTTTGCCAATAGGGCCAAGCACTGATTAAATAAATAAAACTTAAACTTAAAATACTAACAGTCAAAAGCCAAATTCCAATTTTCACTATTTTTTTCCAACCCCAACGAAAGCAAATTAAAATTAAACTGAAAACTAAAGCTCCTACAAAACCAAACCAAAAGCTACGAGAAAAACTTAACAATAGAGTACTTAAGAATAAAGCGGCTAATCCCAAACTTAATAAATTTCTAGTTTGAAAGAATTGTTTAAATTTAAAATGCCAAGCTTGAAACCAAAGAACAAAAAAGAAAGCAATGGCCGAAAAACTTTGGCTTTGAATAAAAATTCTTGGCCAACCCGTTAAGGTCGGAGTAATTTCTCCGCTAATCGTTCGTCGTAACCAAAAATAAATATCTGGTCGTAAAGCTAAATGGTGAGTAAAAACAAATAATAAAAATAAAGTCTCTAAACTGAGAAATAAGGTACCACTTAAAAAAACAAAACGTAAACGTCGTAAGACTGCGGATTGGTGTTGCCCATAAACGATAATAGCGGGAAAGATTAAGAGAAAATAAAACCAGGCATTAACATCGGAGAAGATAATAAAGGGATTGTGCTGACGCCAAAAACCATTAACTACGCCAATTAAAATAAAAATAAATAATATCCCAATAATTTTCCAACCAGAAAACTTCCGTAAACTTTGTAAATAAGTAGACGGAGCTTTTTGAAATATTAATTGTTTAAGTAATTGTCCGGTAAAAACTAACATCAGAATTGACCAAAGAGCAATCCGAATCGCTAGTTGATAATTACCAATATTAAGATAGAAGAGATGACCTAAAGAACCAATTAATAATTCAGCCAAGACAATTAATAGACCATACTCTAATTTATACAGACTTAATCCTAAAGTTATTAAGACGAGAATTAAAAAACTAAGTTGATTAACAATTGGAAAAAAAACACCATTAAAAGATAAGATTTCTATTATTAAAAAAATTAATAAAGCGCCAATTAATGATAATTTTGGGTGAGTATTCATAATTTAATCTATTTAAAATAAACTAAAAACTAAATTTAAAAAATAATACTTTCTAAGAGCTAACAATAACTTGATCGCCAATTTTTAAACTATGTTGTTTACTATAATTAGCGTTAACTTCTAAAACTTGATCAGCGGGACCACCACTCTTATAAATTTTTAATGGTCCCTGGCTGGCTGGTGCTAAATTAGCAGCAATATTAACAATCCGTTTCTGATTAATAAAAATGATATCTAGAGGGAAATGCATGCGACGCATAACAAATTCCCTTTCTTGATGATTATTAAAATTAAATAACATCCCACAATTAGGACACAAAGTAGCCCGATCGCTTAAACCTTGATATTGCTCTTGAGGAGTACTTGCCACTTGAGCAACTATCAATTGATGATTAATACTCACTTTAACTGTCGGAAGCTGTTCTTGATTAATAATAATTGATGAACGCTGACTAATTTGAGATCCAGGTACAAATTTAGGAATAATCAAAGCCAGTAAACCAACAAAAATTAAAAAAATACTTATTTTAATCAAATAATCAATAAAAGAATCCTGAGAAGATATTTTAGGAAAGCCCATGTTTTTCTTTAATTATTTTTAAAGCTAAATTATACTTTTTAACTACTGGCAAAAAAGGACATAATTTATAAATTATTGATGGTAACCAAGAACTAATTGTTCCACCAGGACTAATTTTAAAGAGAACTTGATTAAGCCAAAAACCACTCTTACCCTGCTCCAGCATCGTTAACCATAAATCCCAATCTTGAAATTTTTTTATTTTTTCATCCCAAGCATCCACCGGAAAATCTGCCCGACGAATTAAGGCCATGGTATGAATACCGGGAGCAGTTCGTAATCGATCGGGATTAAATTCGCCAACTTTAAAAAGTTTTCGCCCCCAATAGAAAGAAGGATAAACATAACTAGCCTCAGGATGTTCAATTAAGGTTTTCAACATCATTTCTAAGGCTTCCCTTTTTAAAATGGCATCCGCATCACAAAAAAATAAATAATCACCATGTGCCCGTTGATAACCATGATTACGAGCTGCCGGAGCTCCGCGATGTTCTTGATTAAGAAATAAATACTGATGATCAGTTTTCAATTTTTGATAATAATTAGCAAATATTTTTTCCACTTGATCCCGAGAACCATCGTTAACAATAATTACTTCATAATCAGTCAGCGTTTGGTAGGCAATACTTTCTAAAGTTTTAATTAATTTGGAAGCCTGATTATAAACAGGAATAATAATAGAAATCATAAATATTATTGCTTAATTAAAGATACTAACTTAAAAATTTGTTTTGACCAATTAAATTTCTGGACCGCCCGTAAACGACCTTGTGCTCCTAATTTCTGCCGTAAATCGCCATCCAGGATTAATCTACCAAGAGCTTTTTTAAGATCTTCTATATTTTCTGAATCAACTAATAAACCATTATAATTATCTTGAACAGCATCAGCGACACCGCCAGAGCGACCAGCAATTACCGGAGTACTGGTCAAATTAGCTTCTAAATAAACAATCCCAAAACCTTCATAATCGCCAGCAATTTTTCGAGCAGGCATAATAAAGATATCACTTTTCTCTAACCAGAGCCATTTATCTTTTTCGCTAATTGCCCCTAAAAAAATAATTTGCGAGGAAAGCGTAGTCGGCGCTAAATTTTTTAAATACTCTTCATCAGGACCTTGCCCAGCAATAACATAAACTACTTGCTGAAGCATCTCGGTTGGTAACTCACCCAGAGCCTGGAGCACTTGATCAAATCCTTTTCGTCTGACAAGACGTCCTAAACTAAATAGAATTGTTTTATTATCTAAATTATAACGAGTATTTAAATTTTGTAAATCTGACGTACTTGCTAGTGCCTGGTTAGGATTAATACCAGGATTAATTAGAATTATTTTTTTCTGAATTCGCGGATAAAAATCAGCAACTTGTTTCGCCACATAACTATTAGCACAAATAATCTTTTGTGCTCGTTTCAAAATAAAACGAGTTAATAATTTTTTTCGTTTAGTTTTTAAAGCTAGAGACCAGTCTAGACCATGTAAAAAAACAGCATATTTAAGAGGTTTAAATAAGGATAAAAGAGCGGTTACCGTTCCGAGAGGTAAAATTTGACCAACCAGAACATAATCAATCTGATCCCGTTGGACTTGCCTTTTTAGAACTCCTAAAGCTCGCCACCAAGATAAAAACCCCAGATTAGATTGTAATTCTTGCTGATTATTATTGAGAACAACTATTTTTTCTTCACGGGGCCAATATTTAACTAAATTACCATAATAATTAGCCACCCCCCCTTGAAAAGGTGGAAATTCTAAAGTAAAAAGCAAAGTTTTCATAAATTTCTATTAACTCTAATTAGTCTTGATTAAATTTAGAACTTATGCTACCATCATATTACCATAAAATAAAAATAAATATAATAAAGATTTTATTAAATATCAATAAAATCTTTTTTACCTTATTATGAAAACCAATACGCATCCTAAATATTATCCAAATTGTAAAGTAACTTGTGTCTGTGGCAATACTTTTTTAACTGGCTCTACCGAACCAGAGATTAAAGTTGAACTTTGTTCAGCCTGTCATCCTTTTTATACTGGTAAACAGAAACTGGTTGATAGTGCACGACGAGTTGAAAAATTTACCTCAAAATTAAAAGCTCGCGAAACTTTATCAAAAGATAAAAAAGGCAAAAAAGTTAAACGTGCTGCCCGCGCAAAGGTTCGGGCCAAGAAGGAAGTAGTCGTCAAGACCACTGATTTGAAAAAGATTGCTCAGGTAAAATTAAGCAAAAAATAAGACTATTTAAACAACGAAGCTTAATTATTGATTGCTTTTATGCTAAAATAATTAGAGACTAGTTGTTTTTTAGTATCTCAAAAGTTTTCAATCTTTAAAACTTTAAATTCAAAATTTCTATGTATGAAGAAATTAAAACTAAATTTGCTAAATTAGAAAAAGAATTAATGGACCCAGCAATTGCTCAAGATCAAAAGAAAATCATTAAAATTTCTCAAGAACATGCTAATTTGAGAAAAATTATTGCTGACATTTTAAAATTGGAAAAAGTACAAGAAGATATTCAACAAAATAACGAAATTATTTCTCAAGACAATGAAGCCGAGCTACAAAGTCTAGCCCAAGAAGAACTAGGTACTTTAAAACATAAAGCCCAAGAATTAACCGAAAGAATAGAAGCCGAATTACACCCCGCAAGTCCAAATGATAAAAAAAATGCGATTATTGAAATTCGGGCTGGAACAGGTGGTGATGAAGCGGCTTTATTCGCCGGTGATTTATTTCGGATGTATTCACGTTATTGTGAACGCCATCATTGGAAACTGAGCTTAATCAACTCTAGTATTATGGGTTTAGGAGGCTTTAAAGAAATTATCTTTAAAGTAAGCGGTCTTGGTGCTTATGGTCTTCTAAAATTTGAAGCTGGCACCCATCGAGTACAACGGGTTCCCGAAACTGAAAAACAAGGACGAGTTCACACCTCGACAGCAACCGTTGTCGTCTTACCAGAGGCAGAAGAAATTGATATTGAAATTAAACCTAGCGATCTCCGCATTGATACTTTTTGTTCTAGTGGACCAGGTGGGCAAAGCGTTAATACCACTTACTCGGCCATCAGAATTCTCCATTTACCAACCGGACTAATTGTCAGTTGCCAGGACCAAAAATCACAACATCAGAATAAAGAGCAAGCTCTACAGGTCCTACGTTCACGCCTCCTAGCGAAGCACGAAGAAGAACAACGGCAGGCTAACTCTCAGACTAGAGAGTCCCAAGTTGGTGCGGGAAATCGAGTAGATAAGATTAGAACTTATAATTTTTCTCAAGACCGAGTTACCGATCATCGTCTTAATATTTCTTGGCATAATATTGCCAAAATAATGGACGGAGAAATTGATGAACTAATTTTAGCTTTAAAAAATGCTGATCAAAATAAAACTAATAAACAAACTCGGGTTTCAGCTCAAAAAGAAGACTAGGAATTAATGAAAAAACAAACATGAGCATCTCGCCACAACAATCATCACCATCAATTCTTAATATTCAGCAGGTTTTTAAAAATTCCTCTCAGGCTCCATTAGAAACCCAAATTCTTTTATCTTTTTTGTTAAAAAAACCTCCCGAATTTATTTTGGCACATCCGGAAACTAAAATTTCTTCATTAGTTTATAAAAAATTTAAAGTTTTAGAAAAAAAACGTCAAAAAAATTATCCTCTAGCCTATTTAATTGAACAAAAGTCATTTTATAAATTAAATTTTAAAGTCAGTTCGGCAGTTCTCTGCCCTCGTCCGGAAACAGAATTGTTAGTTACTGAAGTCTTAAAAGAGATTGGCCAAAATAAGAACAAACAAAAAAAACCAAAAAAAATCATTATTATTGACATCGGCACTGGTTCGGGGGTAATTATTATTAGTTTAGCCCAAGAAATAAAACAGTTTTGGCCAGCAATTTTTAGAAACACTAAATTCATTGCTAGTGATATTTCCCAATCTGCTCTCAAAATTGCTAAAGAAAATAGTAAAATCCAAGGTTTTCAAACTAAAATAAAATTCTATCACAGCAATCTTTTAGCAACAATTAAGCTCCAGCCTTCAGAACTATTAAACTCTCAATTGATTATTACCGCTAATTTACCCTATCTCACCCCACCACAAATTAAAAAGGCTCCGACAATTAGTCGTGAACCCTTAATCGCCCTGGATGGCGGTTCAGATGGTTTGAAATATTATCGTCAACTATTCTTAGAATTAGCTAGTGTTTCTAATTTAGTTCAAAAAAAGAAAAGCTTGCAAAGTTTTTCAATTTTTTGTGAAATTAATCCTGAACAAAAAAAGAAAATAGAGTTATTGATGAAAAAACGTTTTCATAATTTCCAATTAAAATTTTGTCAAGATTTAAGAAATAAAACTCGTTTAGCAATTTTAAAAATAGATTAATAATTCTCTGACTAATTGCTGGTTGCTAATTAATAATAAATACTAAACCACCTTGATTAAGTTAAGAGAATAAATAATAAATTCAAGATTCAAAAAAGACAAGTATATTAACTTGTCTTTTTATTTCAAATAAAATTGATTTATTCTAGCTATTTTTTTACTCTTTCCGGCCACTGTTAGAATTTTCCTTTTTTTCTTCTCCCTTCCCTTCAGAGTTTTCTTTGCTACTCTCGGAATTCTTTTCTGATTCTCCGCCTTCGCTTTCACTGGTTGCTTCCGCTTCTTCGGTCTCTTCTAGCTCTATAGCCTTCGGTTCACGAACAGCAGCAATCACGTCATTCGTCTCTCGGACTAAAGTTAAACCATTAGGTAGTTGTAGATCATTAACACGAATAGCATTATTAAAAGTCTCTAAGACAGAAATATCAATATCAAGATGATCAACTAAATCACTAGGTAAACATTCTACTTCTAAAACATTTAATTCTTTAACTAAAGTTCCGCCAAGTTCTTTCACAGCTTTAGACTCGCCAATGAAAGCGAGAGGGATTTCCGCTGTAGTCTTTTCTTTCATATTAACTTGATAAAAATCAACATGAATAAAAGAACCTTTAATGATATCTTTTTGGGTGTCCTTAACTAAAACTTTTACCGCCCCTGAACCATAATCTAAATCAATTAGATTTGATTCCCCAGCTTCCTTAAATGTTTTATCAAAATCATTTTTTTTAATCTTTAAAATTTGATTTTTAATTTCTTTCCCATACAAAACTCCGGGAATAAAATCAGAAGACAATTTTTCACGAGTTTCACGAGTTTGGGCTTTTAATTTGATGGTCATAAATTTAATAACTAATTTTCGATTTAATAATAATATTTTCAACAATCCCTACTAAAATCAGTAAAGATACTAAAGAACTACCACCATAGCTAACGAATGGTAAAGGCAAACCAACGATAGGCATGATTCCTAAGTTCATCCCTATATTAATAAACATTTGCACAAAAATCAAGCCCGCTGCTCCAATAACAAAATAAATTCCAAAATCATTCTTGATTTTCGGTAATATTCGCCAACATCGCCAAAAAAATATAAAATAAAAAGCCAAGACCAGCAAGACCCCCACAAAACCTAATTCCTCGGCAATCACTGAAAAAATAAAATCTGTGTGTGCTTCGGGTAAGAATTTTAATTGCGACTGGGAGCCTAAACCAAGCCCTTTACCCGCTAAGCCCCCCGAACCAATAGCAATCATCGCTTGAGAAAT
>VAPM010478626.1_pt1 | contig 18696 bp, 10 predicted proteins | sample 3395091 | NCBI WGS metagenome assembly VAPM01 (sample SAMN08290445, study PRJNA428436) | hydrothermal vent metagenome | isolation source: Deep-sea hydrothermal vent chimney 3 | place: Pacific Ocean: Juan De Fuca Ridge | reverse complement strand
GTACATGTTCCATAATCAACTGCTACCCAAAAATAGCTAGTGGCATTTGTAGAATCTACAGTAATCGTTTGGCCCGTTTCTCCTGTGCTCCAACGATATGCCTGGCCGTTTGGGCCGGCGTCTAACATCATAGTTTCTCCAGGACAAATTACGGTATCCTGTCCCAAATCTACAGAGTCTGTCATTGCAATTACAGTTACCGTTTGAGTTGTGCTATCTATCGACCCATTTATTCCCGCAATTAATGTCACTTGATAAGTTCCGGGTTGGGAATATGTATGAATTGGGGCTATAAGATTTGACCTGTTATTTGGTGAGCTTGGCTCACCAAAATCCCATCTGTAAAATTCTGCAGGAGGGTCAAAATCCGGAAAAAACTTGGTAGGAGATCGCTCACAGGTTTGAGGGTTGACGATCTCGAAAGTGTTTGTTGAAAATACTATTGGAGCTTTGAGCGCAAATGAAGGAAATTGTCGACTGGCGTAATTATCATTTCCCAGCGGAACAGCCTGGTAGTTGATATTTGAAGCCAAAGTGTCATTTGGGTTTGTAATGCGTCCTACCCAAATCGATCCTCCATTGTTCTGTTGATATAAATGGTATAAATTTCCATCAGGTCCTAATTGAAGTCCATAACTTCGGAATACCATTGACGGATTTACCTGATCAAGACTTGCTGTTGTATCATTAAGATCATATCTGTAAAGAGCTCCTTCCTGTACACCATCTCCAAATCTGGAAATAAAAATATTTGAGCCATCCGGTGAAAACTCTACATCATAAATAGCCTCGTTGGCAGTATCGAAATTTCCGGAGTTAGGAATTTCTCTTACAAAACTCAAGGTTGCACTCATCTGATCGAATTGTAAAATCTGAATATTTGCTCCCTGGTTATTTGGAGAAACTGCAATTCGTCCTGATCCTGGATGGAATGAGAAATTTGCAGCAATTAAACTTGTCGTGTTGGGTAAAGTTTGCAGCAATATTCTATTATTTCCATCAATTCGATATAATTTATAATCGCCCGAACCAAATTCCTGAACCAACAAATACTGAATTCCATTGTTTTCAAAAACCAACATACCGGGATTAACTTGTATTACAGGAGTCGGTGGGTTAAAAGCTTGAAGATTTTCAGAAAGAACTGAGCCCAATGGTGGTTGTAGAGGAGATGCATTGCCAGCGGTATTCATGTTAACTGGGCTAACAAATATATTTCCAGGAGCTGGGTAATTGGCGGTATTGGTAAATATTAAATATTGTCCGGGAGAATTTGGCCTTGGACTTATGGCCACTCCTTGATTTCCTGAAGTATTCCCATTTAATCCAGTCCAACCATCCATTTGAGCATGCGATGCATCATATACAAAATTGCCATCAGTATAAAAAAGCAAATCACCTGACACTCTATCTGTGGCTACTGCAGAGGCAGCATTGCCAAAAGGTTGTGTTTGCGTGTCAGTTTGGTTTGGCTGATTATCTGATTTATTGAATAAAATACCATATGGAGAATTTCCAAAATACCAATTGTGCATAGAATAGTCCTGGGCAAAAACAAATTGAGAAAGGCAAATAAAAAGGAATAATATGAAGTGATTTTTCCAGTTATTTATTTTCAAAATTGAACATTCTTTCATGAGACTTAGTCAGGTTTTCAAAATAACTTAATATTGACTATACGAATGTAAGCTATAAAATCGTATGTCATATTAAATATATTATTGCGATTGTTTGAATCTAATTTATTGCAAGAAATAATAAAAAATGCAATAAAAGTATATTTGTTACGTCCTATTTTTATATTTATGACCGATTGAAAGAAATACAATTTATATAACCACTGAATGCGAATAAGTTACATAGCTATATTTATTTTACTATTGGGAATTTCGATGAAATCGAATGGACAAGACCCCCAATTTTCGCAATTTTATGCTGCTCCTCTTTATTTGAATCCAGCTTTTGCAGGGTCTACCGAATTAGCCAGGGTAGGCATTAACTATAGAAATCAATGGCCGGCTTACCCAACAAATTTTGTTACATACTCCGCTTTTTTTGACTATTATATTGACGATTATAATAGTGGTGTAGGTATTTTAATAATGTCGGATCTTGAGGGATTGGCTGGACTCAGAACCAATAGTGTTGCACTTCAATACTCTTATCAACTTAGAATTACAGATGGATTAATATTCAGAGCCGGTCTTGAGGGATCGTATGTCATGCAAAGAATTGACAAAGGGAATTTAATTTTTCCGGATCAGATTAATTTAAATGGACAATTTAAAGATGTCACAGATGACAATATCATTAATGCTGATTTCAGAAACAATCGATTTGATTTCGGTGCAGGAGGATTATTATATTCTGAAAGATTTTGGCTTGGATTTTCTGCCAGCCATCTTTTAACACCAGTCAATTCATTGATTGGAGGAGAAAGTCAAATAGCAAGAAAATACTCTGCCCATTTGGGGTATAAATTTTTATTGCCTACATCAGCAAACTTCAATTTTCAGGGAGGATTTCGTGATGTCAGCGTAACACCAACTATGCAGTATAAAATACAGGGGCAGTTTTCGCAATTGGATGCTGGGCTATATTTTAATTATGAGCCATTTGTGTTTGGTGTCTGGTACAGAGGGCTTCCGTTTAAGCCAGTCGAAGGGGTATTTAATAATGAGTCCTTGATTTTCCTCACGGGAATTTCTACCAATGGACTGCACATTGGTTACAGCTTTGACTATACCCTGTCGAAACTGAGTATAGCAACTGGTGGGGCGCATGAAGTTTCCATTAGATATGAATTCTTTATGGGTGATCCGAGGAAACCACCAAAAAATGTAAGGCAAATCCCTTGTCCGAAATTTTAGATTACCAAAACAAATCATCAGTCCTCAGTCGTAATTTCATTGCGATTGATATCTTATAATAGCCTTTACTATGCGCAGGGTTTTATGCAGATAAATTTATGAGGAGATATGTTTTTTGATTGCGGAAAGGGTATAAGCTAAAAGCTCATATCTTAGTGTCAATAATTAAAAGTACAATTATAACTTTGTATTAAAATCTCTTTTGCAAAGGTTGTTCAAATTCCCCCGATTAATCATGGCGCAACATAGGAGTGGGATCGGAACTAATAATAAGCAAGCTCAAATATATCCATGATCCTCGCACTTGTTGCAAGGTCTGTTGTCACGTAGCAGTAAACAAAAAAAGTGCAAAAAAACCAGCTAAAGTAAAAGCCTGGTCTTACAATGTATTTTGTTAGTTTGGAAGGTTTTATGGATAGATCATTTCATACAGCAGACAGATGCCGGAACAGGTCCGGCAAGACGAGATAGTAGATTTTTTCGAATAACATTCCGCACACCTGCTGGTCGAAGGGTTCTGTTTTCGCTGATCCGAATCACTTGATAATGGACTCGGAGCATGCGGGATGTCAGGTATTTAGAAAATCAGTAAATATTGCAATTGATTGTTAGGTGTCACTTTTTTATAAAATAATTTCACAAAGTAATAGGTAAGGATTCACCAATAAAAATTTAGCTGAATCCATGCCAACAGGTAGGGAGAGCCTGCCTGCGATAGTGGAAAAATTAGCAATTATTATTTCTTAGTCCCACCAATAATAAAATAATTCAATATCAGGCAAAAACCATTTACAATCAATTGATATGGCCATGTCGCAATCAAATTATCAATATTTCCCCAAGCACCATGGGTAAGAAAATGCATTGGGTAAAATACGGATGGCAAAAGCGCCATGGAAATTATCAATATTATAGCAAACATAGAAAAATTGTCAATCTTCATGATGTCCTTCTGAATGCCGTTCATCAATTTGAAAACAATCAAATAAAGAATAATATTAATGATCAAAGCAATTGAAGATTGAATCAGTTTATTGGATTCAATAGCTGCGAGCTCAACAATGACCACTGCAGCTATTATTGAAAAAAGATTTGTGGAAACCAGAAAAAATCCATGAAGCAGGATTTTTGGTATGGAAGATCGATCCTTCATAATTTTTATACTGCTACTTTTCCTTTGATGTGTGGGTGAGGGTTGTAATTCACCAAATTGAAGTCTTCATACTTGAAGTCAAAAATATTTTTTACTTCTGGATTAATTTCCATAGTTGGCAATGGTTTTAGTTCCCTGCTCAATTGTAAATTAGTCTGATCAATGTGGTTAGAATATAAATGTGCATCTCCGAAAGTATGCACAAAATCTCCAGGCTTCAGTTCACAAACCTGGGCCATCATCAAAGTGAGTAAAGCGTATGAAGCAATATTGAATGGTACACCCAGAAAAATATCTGCGCTCCTTTGATAAAGCTGGCACGAGAGCTTTCCATCAGCAGCATAAAATTGAAAAAATGTATGGCATGGAGGCAAAGCCATATTTTGGATTTCAGCCACATTCCAGGCACTCACAATCAATCTGCGCGAATCAGGAGTAGTTTTTATTTGATTTACGACATTAGAAATTTGATCGATTACCCGACCATCTGGTGTTGGCCAGCTTCGCCACTGATGTCCATAGACAGGCCCCAAATCACCATTTTCATCTGCCCAATCATCCCAAATTGATACCTTGTTTTCTTTGAGGTATTTGATATTTGTGTCGCCTCTCAAAAACCACAACAGTTCGTAAATGATGGATCGTAAGTGCAATTTTTTTGTGGTTACCAATGGAAAGCCCTCGCTAAGATCAAATCTCATTTGATAACCAAAAACACTGCTGGTCCCTGTTCCTGTTCTATCTTCCTTTTTTACACCTTTATCCAGTACATGTTGCATCAAATCGAGATATTGTTTCATAGAAATATTTTTTTTAGCGTTGTAAAGAGGTAATTAATTAAAAATATTTGAAGCCGAATAAAATAAGTTATCAAAATTAATTAAGTTAGTTCAAAATAATAACTGGAGGTTACTTTAATATTTTTTGTAAACTAATAGAATGAGTCTTTTCACCAATCTTATTAAAAAATCCGCTATGGTTTTCTTTCAAAAATGGAAGAAATGGATCATTGGTTTATTTATTTTTATTGGCTTACTCATTGGCCTCAATTATTTAGTCAATCAATATGTCGATAAAGTTGTAGGCTCAATTATCAAGGAGTTTGTTCATGATAAGTCCGATGGATTTTATAAGGTAGATTACAGTGAAATTGGTTACATAATCAATGGAGGTAGGTTTTATCTGAATGATTTTCGTTTTGATATTCATCCAGATTATAAGAATAATCTATCTTATGAAGAACTGGAAAAAAACTATATTTATAAGGCTAACATTCCAATATTTCATATAGATATAATTGATTTTTGGTCTATTGTTATAAACAAAAAGCTAAGAGTAATAGGGATAGAAATTGGTTCCCCGGAAATCAAAATCATTAATCTCAATAAGAATAAAGACCCAAAAAAGATATCATTTGAAGCAGGGAATTTATACAAAGTGTTATCCGGTCATCTTGAGGAATTGAAAATAAATAATTTCGTAATCTCCAAGGGAGAATTTGATTATAAAACTTATAAAGGGCCGGATTATGATAATTTTCTGGTAAAAGGAGTAACATTTGAGGTTCGCAATTTTCAAGTTAATGAGCAGGCGAGTAGTCGCAAAGATAAGTTTTTTTATACCGATGATATTTCTCTCGAAATTGAAAATCAAATACTGTTACTGAAGGACAGCTTGCATAAAGTAACATTTGATAGGTTTTACATCTCAACACGAAAAAATGAGATGGGATTTGAGAATTTCAATCTTAAAAGAAGAGACGTAAGTCTTGCTCATGAAAATATTCACGATCTGTATGATGTAAGTGTGCCAAGGCTCAGGCTTTCAGGAATTGATTTTTTGAGTGCATACAATAATAGCATGTTGATTATTGATAGCATTATGATTGAGCAGCCAATTATAAATGTAAGAAAGAGGAGCAAAGCTGATAAGGGTGATCAAACCAAAAACAACTTGCTTGACATAGCAATGGATTATAACGATTATCTTGCCATCAATAATTTTACCCTTGACGATGCCAGGTTGTTTTTCACTAATGAAACATTGGCTCAACCCAAAACTTATAGCGTAGATAATATCTCAGCTATGCTATCAAATTTTATAATTGATTCTATTAAAGACGATATGCACAAATACATATTTGAATTTGACAAAATTGAACTTATTGTCAAAGACTACAACGAAAAATTGCCAGATGGTGAAAGCACCATAAAGTTTAACGAATTTTCTATTACATCAAACCCTTTAAAAATCCAGTTGAAAGACCTTGTCATTCAGCCTGATTCATCAATCTCAAATTTGAATGACAAAACCAATTTTTATGCAAATATCCCATACATTGTTATTTCTGAATTTGATATCTCTAAGGCAATTAATAAAGACACAATTGCTATCGAAGAACTATATATTGAAAATCCTGAAATTATAATATCACAGGCAGGGACAAAGAAATCGACAGCACAAAAAACAAGCCCGGAAGGAATGTTTGGCATTTATAAAAAACTACAAGCATTTTCCAGCCTGTTTGTATTGAATAAAATTAATATTAGAAATGGAGGCGTCAACATTAAAGGCATGGGCAATGATGTTAGATTAAAAAATTTAAACCTGGTCGTTGAAAATATCCATGTTGATAGTCTTACAGTAACAAAAAATGATTTTTTTGGGAATGCAGAATTAAGGCTGTCAGCAGAAAACAGTTTTGCTAAAATTAAACCCGGAACGATCAAATTTGATAAACTTGAGTTTGCATCAACTCATGGAAGACTACAATTTGAAGGTCTGAATTTTAATTCCATCTCTTCTGATAACAATATTGGGTTCAGCTTTCCAGAATTTAAAGTAACGGGAATTAATACAAATGAAATTTTGTTTGAAAACAAAATCAATCTGGACACCCTCAAATTTCAAGAAGTAGGAATACATTATAAATTGCCCAATGTACCAGCTAAAAAAAATAATGCAGCTAAAAAGCCAGCGGCCAACTTACCTTTTATTAGCATTAACCATTTAATCGGTATTGATAATGATGTAAATATTGAATCAAAAAATACTCCGATCTTTAAAGCTAATAACATCAATTTTAATATATCAAATTTTAGAATTGACCAATCTATTAGCGATAAGTTGATCAATCAGTTTGATTATAATGTTGTTCATTCAATTTCTGTTGATGATTATAGCTTTTTTCTAGCAGAACAGAGTCATCAGATTGTTGCAGACCATATTTTATGGGATAATAAAAATGCTACATTTTCGATGGATAATATTCATCTTATCCCAGTCGGAAATCCAAAAAACAAATACAATATAAGCATCCCAAATATTAAGATGACAGGTATTGATCTTAAAGGCGTAATGAAAAGCTCTTACTATCATGGGGATGAAATATTGATAGATCACCCGGTGATAAACCTGAAACTATCTGAAGGGAAGCAGCGCAAAATGACAAGCCTTGACCTTGGGTTTATACCTCTCATTCTTCGAAATAAATATCTTGGAGCACAAGCCAGGAAATTTTCTATAGTGGAAGCCAAAATTAATGTAAGTAAAAAGCTTGAAAATGATTTTCTTGAATTTGAGGCAGATAATATCACCTTATTGGTTGATAATTTTAAGGTAGATTCAACTACGGTGATGGCATCAGATCGTTTTCTATTTGCCCATGATGTAAAAATTCATGGTGATTATCTTTCTGTTCATCAAACATCTGCAAGTAATTTTTATAGCATCAACCATTTCTATGTCTCAACTGGCGAGGGTGATATCAAGCTGGATGGAATCTACTTTGCAACAAATATTAAACGTGAATTTCAAGAGAAAAGCAAGATGAAATTTACGGCTGAGCATCTCAATATAAAAGACTTCAATTTCTTTAATCTTACGCAAAATCAAAAACTGGATATTTCAGATATCCTAATCGATAACGGCGATTTTTACCTGTTGCCTGTAGATAAAAGTGGCGGGGCTAGCGGTTCAATAAATAATGGGAAATTGTCTAATAAAGCTTTGGTAGACAATATTTCAAATCTACTAAAGTCAAATAGTATTTTTGGCCAACCGCAGAAAAACCAAAATGAAAAAAGCTCTCCTTCAAATATAAAATCTTTAATTTCCAAATCATTGCATATTGAAGCTACAAAGGAACTACAAAGTGATCCAAATTATGTTGATGAAAATTCATCTGATAGGAATAAAGAAAGTATAAATAATAAAGCATATCCGTTTGACACCTTAATTTTAAAAAGTATTGACATTGATCGTTTTTTGATCAACGATCTTAAAGTAACCGTAGACAACCCACAAGGTGACAAGGCAGAGATTGCGGTACCTGATATTTGGTTTTTGGCTGAGGGGATAAAATATGACCCTGTCACTGCACTAGATACCAACAGGATATTTTATTCGGATAACTTGATGGCAAAAATCACCAACTTCTATTTCGTTCTTCCCGACAATCTATCCTCAATTCGAGTTGACGAATTAACCTTAAACTCTAAAGACTCTACCATATTGGCAACCAATTTTGCATTGATCCCCTTGGTGTCGCGATATGAATATGGTCCTGCAAAAGGATTTCAAGCCACTTGGTTGCAGATAGAAAACAACTCAATAGCATTAGATAAAGTCGATTTTCTAAGTATAATAAACAACAAAACTTTTGATGCGCAGAAGTTAGAAGTAAACAAGCTGGATATTTCGGTATTTAGAGACAAGAGACTTGAGTTTCCCGAATGGCAAAGGAGGCCTCTAATTCAAACGAATTTGAGAAATTTGAATTTCACGATCAATGTAGATACCGTTTTGGTTCATGATGGATTTGTCTCCTATCAAGAGCATGGAGAAAAGGCAAAAGCTACTGGAGAAGTATTTTTTAGTGATTTGAATGCATCAGTTTACAACCTTACCAACGATTCTGTTCGAATGTTGTCCTACCCCAATACACAATTGAATATAACTACCAATGCTTTTGGCAAGGGGCATGTAGAGGGTGAATTTTTATTTGATCTCGTCAATGAAGACAACATTCATACATACGAAATAGCCGTTGATTCTTTTGATTTGACCGAGTTTAACAGGATTCTTATTCCCAGTGCATCGGTTGAAATTTCAAGTGGTTATAGCGAAAACATAACCATGTCGGCAACCGCAAGTGAAAATTACAGTTACGGTGAAATGAAATTTTACTATGAAGATTTGAAAATTGCCTTACTGGATAGGGAGACAGAAACACCAAAAGGAGTTGGAAATGCTTTGGGGTCTTTCTTTGCAAATACCTTCATCATTAAGTCAGATAATCCAAGGAATTTAATTCTTCGGAAAGGAGATATATTCTTTGAAAGAGATAAGAAAAGGGCAATTTTTAATTATTGGTCAAAAACTATTCTTAGCGGCGTAGTGAGTAGTATTGGTGCAACGAATAACAAAAAGAAAATAAAAAAAATGCAAGAAAAAGACCTGAAAAGATTAAGGGAGCAGGAGTCTTTGGCTTCATCGCAATAATCAGATATTCCTTATATCATTTCAATAAACTCTAACAACCTATTTGAAACACAATGAAGCCGCACCAATAATCCCTGCATTGTTGCCAAGTTCGGCTCTTTTTATCATCATATTGTCTGTATAATAAGGTGTGAGATTATATTCTAAGGTTTCTGTGAGTTTGTCAATAATCAGCTCCAAGCCTGCCGAAAGTCCTCCACCAATAAGAATTGTTTTAATATCCAGCAGCCTGATGGCTCCAACTAAACTTTCCCCCAGTTGTTCGCCAACTTCCTTGAAAATTTTTATAGAAACTTTATCTCCTTTAAGTGCCTCTTTCACTATTCCTTTTGGATCAAGGTTATCCAATTTACTCAGGGAAGTATTTTTCTTTGACAGGAGCTTTTCGGCACGCTTCATGATTCCTTTTTTACCAATATTTTCTTCTAATTCCTTGCCATTTCTCGAAAGCACATGTCCCAGTTCCATGCCATTGCCATCACCACCTTTGAATATTTTTTTATTAATAATGGCAGCACTTCCAATGCCGGTACCGAGAGTTACAAATAAGTAATTCTCTGGTATATGCGAACCTGAAAAATAATATTCACCCAACGCAGCAACATTGGCATCATTTTCTATATAGAACTCTTTGCCGGGAAATCTATTTATCAAGTGCTTTTTCAATTCCACGCCATTAAGTGCCGGAATGGCCACTATCTCAAGGCAAGTTGTTCTATCAAGAGAAAAAGTACCTGGTATGCCCATCCCTATTTCATTAACCTCAGGATGTTTTTCCAATTCAATTGTTAGTATATCTAAATAACTTTTCACAAAATCACCTGTATTCATCAAATCTGCTGTGGCATATTTTATTTTAGATTCCATACCACCTTCGCGATCCACAATTCCCATTTTCACGTTAGTCCCTCCAACATCAATCCCCAAATATTTTTCCATAAGACACTATTTTGTTAAGTTTTTTATTTAAAAATTCAAATTAAGTAAAAAAGTAAAAGCAACTAAAATTTTTAGTTTAATATTATAAAATTTGAAACAAAAAGTATGATGGAATTCCGGGACTTCAATCTTACTTTGTAAGTTGAATTATTGTACACATATTTTAAATGAAATATTTGTAAGCTGGAAATAAAAGTAGTTGTGTGAAGCATTTAGAAAAGATAATCGATGAGTTAATCTCCAAGAAAAGAGATTTAGAGCTTTTTGTGCCGGCCATTTGGATGGATATAAATAAATCTGGTAAAGTAAAAGTTGATTACAAATCATTTTTGATTTGCCGATTTCAAGAAATAAAAAACTCCAAAAAAGAAAGCATACGGATTGACGAAAATAATTGGACTGCGCATTCTATAGTCTATAACCTGTTTGTTAGGTTTTTTACTGCTTACGATCATGCTGATGACGGCAAAATTGGAGACAATAAATATGATATTACCCTCAATGACAATGGAATTCGAGAGACAGGAACATTTATAAAAACTATCGCACTCCTTCCATATTTAAAAAAATTGGGCATAAACACTATTCACTTATTGCCAATTACAGAAATAGGAAGGGAGGGAAAAAAAGGTGATTTGGGCTCTCCATATGCCATAAAAAATCCTTTAAAAATTGACCCCCTTCTGGCTGACCCTTTAGTAAATGTTGATGTTGAAATCCAATATAAGGCTTTTATTGAGGCTGCTCACCATCTTGGAATCAGAGTTGTACAGGAATTTATTTTTAGAACCACATCCATAGATTCAGACTGGGTAAGTGAGCATCCGAATTGGTTTTATTGGGTAAAGGAGGATAAAAAATATGCTCCTCCGAAATTTACTGCTCCCCAGTTGACGGACATATTAAAGGTTCCAAAAGGTACCGGGAAATTTATTCCGCCATCAAAAGCCTACAGAAATCTTTTTGAATTTCCATCCGGCAAAAGAAAGAGAATTGCGAGTGCCTTTGCAGATTGGCCACCAAATGATCTTCAACCTCCTTGGTCAGATGTTACTTATTTGCGGCTTTACAATTATGATTATAATGAAGAAAATAACTTCAATTATATCGCATATAACACAATAAGATATTATGACCCTGAGCTCGCAAAAGAAGCAAATATTAATCAAGAACTTTGGAATAAAATAGCAGGCATTATTCCGTATTATCAAAAGAACTTCGGGATTGACGGAGCAATGATTGATATGGGACATGCACTGCCTAATGCCCTGAAAAGTATGATCATTGGGAAAGCCAGACAGATTGATTCATCATTTGCCTTTTGGGACGAAAATTTTGATAATGCAGAGGAAGCTAAAAAAGAAGGCTACAATGCTGTAATCGGTGATGTTTGGTATAGCATTGCAAAAAGAAATGGATTTAGAAACATAATACTTGCGGCATTTACAAAGAGACCTTTACCTTTTTTTGGTACACCAGAAACCCACAACACTCCACGGTTTGGCTATAATGCTACTGAAAAGAAAAAATCTGCATGGTTATTATTTAAACTGTTGCCAAATGCCATTCCATTTATTCATAATGGATTTGAGTTAAATGAATATTTACCGGTCAATACAGGGCTGAATTTCAAAAAACAAGATATTGATTTATTGTCGGGTCAGCCCTTGGCATTATTTAATAAGCATAAATTAAATTGGGATACGAGTCGTAACATAGTTTCATTTATATTGAAAATAAAAGGAATAGCATTGCGATATCCCTGGATATTTGATGGCATTGGTGTCAGATTGCTGGAGACTGACAATAACAAGGTGATGGGTTTTATAAAGGAAAAAAATAATAAAACAGCAATCGTTTTATTCAATACTAATTTTCACAAAGTAGAATATTTTAATTTGAAATTTAATTTGAATTTCCCGCTACATGATCTTTTATTGGATAAACAGGATCATTTATCTGCTTTGAAAAAGTTAAGACCCGGGAAATGCCATCTGGCTATTTCCGGGGAATAATAAGTATTTAAAAAGTCAAGAATTTTACTGTACTACAGACCGAATTTTTAAAATAGCAATTCTATTGCTGTTGCTTTATTAAATTCAATGCCGAACCTGCCTTAAACCAATCTATCTGGTTTTTATTGTAAGTATGATTAGTCTTAATCTCTTCTTTGGAGCCATCAGCATGATTTAAAACAAGGGTGATAGTATTCCCAGGTTTGAAATCTTTCAAATTAGCAATGTCTATGGTGTCATCTTCCAGAATTTTATCGTAATCAGATTCTGTATCAAAAGTCAAAGCGAGCATGCCTTGTTTTTTGAGATTAGTTTCATGGATTCTGGCAAATGATTTTGTCAATACTACTTTTACGCCAAGGTGCCGGGGCTCCATTGCGGCATGTTCTCGCGAACTTCCCTCGCCATAATTATGATCTCCTACAACTATGCTGGAAATACTATTTGCTTTGTAATTTCTCTGAACATCTGGGACTTTACCATATTCGCCCGTCATTTGATTTTTTACACTATCAGTAGCACCGTTGAAATAATTCTCTGCCCCAATAAGCATATTGTTTGATATATTATCCAAGTGACCTCTGTATTGCAACCACGGGCCTGCCATGGAAATATGATCTGTAGTACATTTTCCTTTGGCCTTTATCAATAATTTTAATCCCATAATATTATCGCCATCCCAAGGTTCGAAAGGGGTTAACAACTGCAACCTTTTAGATTCCGGATTAACAACAACATCTAAATTACTTCCATCTGATGCTGGAGCTTGATATCCTGCATCTTCGACTGCAAATCCTTTTTCTGGTAATTCATTTCCGGTAGGAGGATCAAGAAGTACTTTTTCACCGTTTTCATTGGTGAGTTTGTCTTTTAATGGATTAAAAGTAAGATTTCCTGCGATAGCCAATGCTGTCACCAATTCTGGAGATCCTACAAAGGCAAAAGTATTTGGATTGCCATCGGCTCTTTTTGCAAAGTTTCTGTTGAACGAATGCACAATGGTATTTTTCTCACCTTTGCTTGCGCCGTCTCTGTCCCACTGACCGATACATGGCCCACAGGCATTGGCAAATACGCTTGCACCAATTTTTTCAAAAGTGCTAATAAACCCATCTCTTTCAATAGTATATCTAACTTGCTCAGAACCGGGAGTAATTGTAAACTTAGATTGCGCTTTCAATTTTTTGTTTACTGCCTGCTCTGCAAGAGAAGCTGCTCTTGAAATATCTTCATAAGATGAATTGGTGCAAGAACCAATAAGTCCAACTTCTATTTTTGTTGGCCATCCATTTTTAGCTGCTTCTTCAGCCATTTTAGAAATTGGCGTAGCCCTGTCTGGTGTAAAAGGGCCATTTAAATACGGCTCCAAATCAGAAAGGTTTATTTCAATGATTTGGTCAAAATATTTTTCCGGGTTTTCATAAACTTCCGCATCAGCTGTCAGTTGATCGGCAACTGAATTTGCTGCATCCGCTACATCATCTCTTCCCGTAGCTCGTAAATATCTTTCCATTGATTCGTCATATCCAAAAGTAGATGTTGTAGCGCCGATTTCTGCACCCATATTGCAAATGGTTCCTTTTCCAGTACAAGATAGAGATTTTGCGCCATCACCGAAATATTCAACTATGCATCCAGTGCCACCTTTTACAGTTAGAATTCCTGCAACTTTAAGGATAACATCTTTTGCTGAAACCCATCCACTCAATTTACCTGTTAATTTTATTCCTATAAGTTTTGGAAATTTCAATTCCCATGGCATATCCGCCATCACATCTACTGCATCTGCACCACCAACACCAATGGCTACCATGCCCAATCCTCCAGCATTGACAGTGTGAGAATCTGTGCCGATCATCATGCCACCAGGAAAAGCATAATTTTCTAAAACTACTTGATGAATTATTCCTGCACCCGGTTTCCAAAATCCAATACCATATTTATTGGTAACTGTTGATAAAAAATTAAAAACTTCATTATTTCTATTGATAGAATCTTGCAGATCTTGTGTGGCTCCATGCTTGGCTAAAATTAAATGGTCGGCATGTACGGTGCTAGGTACAGCTGCCTTTGTTTTTCCGGCTTGCATAAATTGTAGTAGCGCCATTTGAGCTGTGGCATCCTGCATGGCAACACGGTCGGGGGCAAAATCAACATAAGATCCACCTCTTGTAAATTCTTCCAATGATTTTTGATCAAACAAATGACTATAAAGAATTTTTTCTGTAAGGGTGAGTGGTTTGTTTAATGCTTTTTTTGCAGCATCTATTCTTTGTCCCATACGGGCATAAACTGCTTTTATCATTTCGATGTCAAAGGCCATGTGATGTATCTTTAGAAGTTATTATTGTTTACATTTTAATTGAATCGCAAATGTAATAAGATTTCACAAATCCTTAGTGGGAACAATTTTTTAATTTGAATGACCTCCATAGTCCCCGCACTTGTTGCGGGGCCTGTTTGCAAACATCCAAAAAAATATAGCACTTTCCAATCCAGCAAAAAGTAACAGCCTTATTTTTCAACCAATTTATAACCGTTTGATATGGCTGGGAAAATGAAAGATTTTTCATCACTGGGTTTTATTGGATTTCTATAAAAAGATCATTGCAGATAGCTGACAGATACCGGAACAAGTACGGTAAGACGAGATAGCTGGGGATTCGGCAATGCCCATCGATAGTCCCCGGACACCGTTTCGGGGCTTGTCTGAAAATTTCAGCAACCCAAATAGCTCAAACCAATCCAGCAAAAATCAACAGCCCTCTCTATCAAATGAATTCATAGGAAATAGGTATGTTTTATTGTAATGAGATTCTTGCAGATAGTTGACAGATGCTTGAACAGGCCTGCCTGCCGGCCAGGCAGGTCCGGTAATATCTTGCATAAGGTGATGGAAAGTTTCTGACGGTGACAAGCGTTTGCGATGACTGCAAAAAGAGATAGCACTCTTTGGGTTTGCTACCTGAAACTAAATCCTATACCCGCTGAAACAATGGAATATTCTTGAAAGGTATAATCTCCGTGAAGGGTAAAAAATCCAAATTTGAGTCTTAGCCCTCCAGTGGCTCTCCACGAATTTTCATTATAAGTAAGATCAATTGGATCTGTAACTGAAAAATCAAGAGATGGATCAATTTCATCTTTTACAATATAAGTTCCATTCATCGCCAAAGTAGAAGTTACGCTGCTATAGCCAATGGCACCATATATTGTGAGTATTGATATCTTTTTGGAGACAATTCCCTGGACAGTCCAATTATTTATATTAAATACTGCTTGCTGGTTTTCTCCATCCAATTCCAAATCAGACATATCAAAAGAGTTGTCTAACCTGCTAAATGCCCCAAGGATAGAAATATTTATTGGCACTCTTTTTAGTCCGGGAATCCACTGTTTTATATCATGCTTTATTCCCATTCCAAAAACACTGGTTTTAAATTCTCCATAAGTTATTTCCGGAGTATATCTGATAATGACATCAGTATTTTTAAAAGTCCCTATGCCCAATTGAACCATTGGTGAAGGCACAACATTATATCCATATTTTTCTTTGAGTCCCAAACCAGTAGGTTCAAAGGTTCCATTAATTGTTTCACCAGTATTTTCTTCAAGGTATGAAAATGTGAGTTCAGCCCCATTTCCATCTTCCGAACCCATTATTGTAGGAATCCTATTTGTTGCACCGGTACTGGCCACATTGGAATAATCTGACGGGTTAAACATAAAAGATTCTTTTGACGACGGAATGGAAGTCATGTTGGCTGTAATCGTCAAGTCAAAGCCAAGGGTTCTATGGGTTTTTGCCGTATTGTACCATGAATTTGACATGCCATAAGAAAATCCAACAACAAGCGGTTCCATATAATTTTTAACCAATTTAGATGCATCAGCAGCACCCGCCCCAAGAAACGCATCGAAATTTGTGTTTTGTGCATTTACCCTGGATAATACGGATACTAATAATAGGAATGATAATATAACAGAATTAATCCTTTTCATCATCAAATATGTTTAACAAACTTCTAGTGAATTAGGTATGCGCAAAATATAGTGAGTCATTATCATCTGCCACAGATTCACAGATCATTATATTATTAATTGATCCCTCATCAGAAAATAAAAATCTGAGAATTGGAGGCATTATGTTTTTACCTAAGCAAATTAACTTAGATCAAAAAATTCAACAATTGATACATAGCACCTTGCTATTGTAACATATCAAAAACCCTAAAACCATACATTGTTTTGCAAATGTAATGCTGAGGTGAAAAAAAGTAAAATTATTTTGGATTAATTCTTAGTAATAAATATTATTGCATAATAAGTATTATTATTTAATAAGTATTATTATTTGAAATCTACAAAACTTGATATCGCCAAAAGTGCAATTGCTGAAAAGGGATTGAAAGTAACGCATCAGCGAATAGTAGTTTATCAAGCTGTGGTTAATACTAATATGCATCCCACGGCAGACCAAGTTTATGATTTAATTAAAGGGAATAATCCATCTATCACGCTGGCCACAGTTTATAAAACTTTAGAAACATTTGTTGAAAATAGATTGATCAATAAGGTTTCCACTCCACAGGGGACGATGCGATATGATGCCAGAACGGACAATCATAATCATATATATATATCCAATACCAATGAGATATTAGATTTTGAGGACGAAGAGCTAAAAAGTATAATGATGGATTATTTAAATAAAAAGAACTTTAATAATTTGAATATAACAGATTTTAAACTTCAGATAAAAGGAGAAAAAATTAATCCCAAAGAGGGAATAACCATAACATAAATTTCACATTTTTAATATTTCAATTATGACATTAGTCTCAAAAAAAGCACCATTATTTACATCATCAGCCGTAATTAACGGCAATGAGATCGTTAAAGATTTTTCATTAAAAGATTATATAGGAAAGCAGGAAGTTATCCTATTCTTCTACCCAAAGGATTTCACCTTTGTTTGCCCAACAGAAATACTGGCGTTTCAAGAGCTTTTACCAGAGTTCGAAAAGAGAAACGTGGCAGTAATTGGTGTATCTACTGATACAGAAAATTCGCATTTGGCTTGGTTAACCACACCAAAAAAACAGGGAGGGATTCAAAGTGTAACCTATCCTTTAGTTGCAGATGTTTCTAAAACCATTGCTTCAAACTACGGAGTGTTGGGCGGAGACTGGGACTATGACGAGAACGGCGACTTGTTTTTTGAAGGAAACCCAATAGCATTGCGAGGAACTTTTTTAATCGACAAGCAAGGAATTGTACGTCATGAATACATCAACTTTTTCCCATTGGGACGAAATATTGACGATACTTTACGAATTGTAGATGCTTGGCAATTTTTTGAAGAGCATGGTGAAGTTTGTCCTGCTAACTGGAACCCGGGTGACGATACCATGAAAGAAAACAGAGAAAGCGTTGCCAAATATCTTGCTGCACACTAGTGTTAATTAAAGCAAACTTTTAAAACCGTAATTATTTTATTCAAAGCCCTCTGATATCAGAGGGTTTTTTATTTTGTAAAAAAATAGTATTTGAAACAAAGATTATACGATATCGCTCTTTTTAGTTTTCCGATCTTACTTCGACTAATAAGTCCATTTCACAGAAAAGCCAAATTGATGATCGATGGCATATTAAACTGAAAAAGAGTTATCTATTTCCAGAAAGAGGGTATGGAAAAATATATATGAGAGCGGTCACTAAAGAAGAATGTACAATCACACATGAAACTTCTACAAAAAAATCCAGACAGAGTTGCCAAATATTTTAAACTCGAATGTATAAATTATGTGGCAGCTTAAAATCCTAAATAATGTCTGCCGAAATAATAAGTTAAGCTAAGGGTCTGCTCAAAATGTTAGAGATCAAGCCTTGCCTTCCTTAATATGAAGTACGGTGGACAAGGGTTTGGGTAGTTTCTTAAGCGTAGTTCCGTACCTATGTTTTTCCCGAAACAAGTCTGCCTATCGGCAGTCGTACGCTGAGATCGAACATTATGGACAGACTCTGCTTATTTTTCATTCAAGTTTTAGTCCTTCACATTTTGGGATTGCAACCATCTATTAATAAACTCTAAAGCTGGCTTTAGCAATGATTGATAAAGAAAAGTCCCGGATATTATTCAAATCACTAAAAAGAACTCAATGATACCTCTGATGATTATTATCGTTCAAAATTCTAAAATATTAAATCCGATTTC
>VAPM010572434.1_pt1 | contig 18714 bp, 24 predicted proteins | sample 3395091 | NCBI WGS metagenome assembly VAPM01 (sample SAMN08290445, study PRJNA428436) | hydrothermal vent metagenome | isolation source: Deep-sea hydrothermal vent chimney 3 | place: Pacific Ocean: Juan De Fuca Ridge | reverse complement strand
CCTCGTAGGCGTCTGGCGTCCAGATGCCTGGGGATCGGTGCGATAATGGGGGGATGCAGTTTCGAGACCGTTTCCAAGCGGGGGAACTTCTCGGGGAGCTACTCCACCGCGAGCTGGGGAAGATCGATGACGGGATCGTGCTCGGGTTACCTCGAGGGGGTGTCCCGGTGGCAGCGGCGGTCGCCCGGCAACTCGGGCTTCCTCTCGACGTGTACCTCGTACGCAAGCTCGGTGTCCCTGGGCATGAAGAGTACGCGATGGGGGCCATCGCCTCGGGAGGGATCCGCGTGCTCAACGAGGACGCCGTGCACAGCCTCGGTATCGACCAGGCAACCATCGATCGCGTCGCCGAACGGGAGCTCGTCGAGCTTGCGCGGCGCGAGATCGCCTACCGGGGCACCCGTTCAGCCCTCGACCTCGAAGGCAAGGACGTGATTCTCGTCGACGACGGCATCGCAACCGGTGCGTCCATGCGAGCAGCGGTCGAAGCCGTCCGTTCCGCCAAGCCCGGGTCGATTACCGTCGCCATCCCCGTTGCCCCGCTATCGACGATCAAGACACTCGCAGAGACCGCCGATCGTGTCGTCGCCGTTGAGACACCCGATCCTTTCTACGCGGTCGGGTGGCACTACATCGACTTCACCCAGACGACCGATGACGAGGTCAGGCGTCTCCTCGAGGCCTGAATAGCCGCACCGGTTCTCACGGGAAACCGGGCAAGCTAGCCTCGCGTCGAAGTACTAGAGGAGTCCCTATGCAATCTGTCGACCCAACTAGCGGTGAGGTCTTCGCCACGTACGCCGAGACGACCGGAGCCGAAGCCGCTCACCATCTCGACACAGCACGCCGTCTTCAGGAGGAGTGGGCCACGACCCCTCTCAACGTTCGACGCGAGCACATGGCACGTCTCGCCGACGTTCTCGAGAGCCGCCGGGACGAGCTCGCAGAGTTGATGGCTCGTGAGATGGGCAAGCCGGTGAGCCAGGGGAGGGCAGAGGCAGACAAGTGTGCGTGGGTGTGTCGCTACTACGCAGACGAAGCTGAGGCGATCATCGCCGACCAGCCTATCGAAGCGGGACGTACCAAGAGCTACGTCGCATACCGGCCGCTCGGTGTCATCCTCGCTGTGATGCCGTGGAACTTCCCGCTGTGGCAGGTCCTGCGATTCGCGGCACCCGCGCTCATGGCGGGAAACGGCGGGATCCTCAAGCACGCCTCGAACGTGATGGGGTGTGCGATCGCGATCGATGAGATGATCGTCGAAGCAGGCTTCCCCGACGGACTGTTCCGAACCCTCGTTGTCCCGTCGAGCCGCGTTGCCGGGATCATCGAGCACGACGCCATCGCTGCCGTGACCCTCACCGGATCGGACCTTGCCGGTCGTGCGGTTGCGTCCAAGGCCGGTCAAGAACTCAAGAAGACCGTTCTCGAACTCGGCGGATCGGATGCCTACCTGATCCTCGAGGATGCCGACCTCGACCTCGCCGTGCAGGCGTGTACCACCGGCAGGCTCCTCAACGGAGGCCAGTCCTGCATCGCTGCGAAACGCTTCATCGTCCTCGACTCTGTAGCCGAAGAGTTCACGGCCAGATTGCAGGAGGCCATGGAGAGCTACCAGATGGGGAACCCCCTCGAGGAGGAGACCCAGATCGGGCCGATGGCTCGTACCGATCTTCGCAACGAACTCCATGATCAGGTTCAGAGATCGATCGCAGCGGGCGCGAGGCTCGTCACCGGCGGGACGGTGCCCGAAGGCCCCGGGGCGTTCTACCCGCCGACCATCCTCACGAACGTGTCCCACGGCATGCCGGTATACCACGAGGAGACGTTCGGGCCGGTGGCGAGCATCATCATCGTTGCCGACGAAGAGGATGCCATTGCCGTCGCCAACGATTCGATCTTCGGCCTCGGTGGGGCCGTGTTCACCCGGGACGAAGCACGCGGTGAGCGGATCGCGCGGGATCGCATCGCAGCGGGCTCATGCTTCGTCAACGCCTTCGTCGCCTCAGACCCCCGTCTTCCCTTCGGAGGCATCAAGACCTCCGGCTACGGGCGTGAACTGTCCCACATCGGTATGCGCGAGTTCATGAACGTCAAGACCGTCGTGGTCGCCTGAAGGAGCAGACCACGAACGACGCGAGAACCTTTCACCGAGCACGACGGCGTTGCCCACGAGCAGGAGCCTGAGACTATTGACAGCTTCCGACGGGTGTACCGCCGTACCGCACCACTGACTGGCTATCGTGGCAACCGGGAACAGGAAGAAAGGGAAGGGACTCCTTAGATGACAGATCAACCAACGTCTGACGTACCTGAGGCAGACTCCGACTCCCGTGCATGGGCCGTCGCCGCTCACCTCCTGCCCTGGGTCGGGCTCGGGTTCCTGGGTCCCCTCATCATCTGGCTCATCAAACGAGACGAGAGCCCGTACGTGGAGGAGCATGCCCGCGAGGCGCTCAACTTCCAGATCTCGTTCCTGATCTATATGATCGTTTCGGCCCTCTTGATGCTCGTCGTCATCGGGTTCTTCCTCTTCATCGGGATAGGGATCTTCGGGTTCGTCGTCATGATCATCGCTGCGATCAAGGCCGCGAACGGCGAACGGTACCGCTATCCGTTGACGATCAGATTCATCAATCCAAAGGTACCGACAGCGTGACCCGGGCAGCCGACATCCCGCTGTGGGTCAAGATCGTCGCCGTCACGATCGTCGCACTCCTGGCAATAGCCGTCATCGGCGGGATGTTCCTCTACTAGGAGGATGCGCGGAGAGGGAACATCCGTTCTCCTTTTGCCGTCTACCGACGACTCACAGGCACCCAGAAACAGTCAGGGTTTCCGACTGTGATCTGTGATCTGTGAACTGTCAACTCACCGACTACTCGCTATCCGCTGATCCTCTAGGGACAGACGCCAGAGCACAGAACTCGGACGGTGACGGGGTCTGTCGTAGGGTTTCGGTCAGACGCCCATCGCGCGACCGATGATCTCCTTCATGATCTCGGTCGTTCCTCCGTAGATGGTCGATACCCGTGCATCGAGGTACGCCTGAGCGATCGGGTACTCCAACATGTACCCGTATCCGCCGTGCATCTGAACGCCCATGTCGACGACCCGCCGCAACATCTCGGTCGTCCACCACTTCGCCTCGGCCGCCTGCTCGATGGTCAACTCGCCTTGGATATGGGCCTCCAACAGCCTGTCGACGAACACCCTGGCGATGTCGACCTCCGTCTTGGCTTCTGCGAGTACGAAGCGGTTGTGCTGGAAACGTCCGATCGGCCTGCCGAACGCCTTGCGGTCCTTGGCGTACTCGATCGTCATCTCGAGCGCCGCCTCAGCACCCGCAACAGCACCGATTGCGATCGACAGGCGCTCCTGAGGGAGATTGGCCATGAGCTGAAAGAAGCCCATCCCCTCGTCACCGAGCCGGTTGGTCACCGGCACCTGGACGTCGTTGAAGAACAACTCGGCCGTGTCCTGTGCGTGGAGGCCCATCTTGTCGAGGTTCCGTCCCCGCTCGAACCCATCCATAGCGTCCTCGATGACGAGCAAGGTGAGGCCACCGTGCGGGTCGTCCCCGGTTCTCACAACGACGATGACGAGATCGGCGTTGATCCCGTTCGTGATGAACGTCTTGGAGCCGTTGACGACGTAGTGGTCACCCTCGAGACGGGCCGATGTCGCGATGCCTGCGAGATCGGATCCCGTTCCCGGCTCGGTCATAGCGATCGCCGTCATCAGGTCTCCACTCGCTAACCCGGGTACCCAGCGTTGCTTCTGCTCGGGGGTGCAGTAGGTGAGGAAGTACGGGACACAGATGTCGTTGTGGAGCGTGATACACATCCCAGAGGATCCGGCAGTGGAGCCGGTGAACACCTCATCGATCACCGCGTTGTAGCGGAAGTCGTCCACACCGCCACCGCCGAACTCCTCAGGGATCGACATTCCGAGCAACCCGACACTCCCAGCCTTGCGGAACATCTCCTTGTCGACCTTGCCTGCCGCTGCCCACTCCTCGTGGAAAGGCAGAATCTCGACCTCGAGGAACTGCTGGACGGAAGCCCGGAACAGATCGTGTTCGGTTTCGAAGATCGTACGCTTCATCGCCGGTGCTCCTCCGCTCGCTTCTGTGACACGAACGCTACAGGCTCCGTGCATCGTCGGTCCGCACACGCGAAGAAGCGCCGGTGTGAACCCACAGGTTCACGCCGGCGCCTTCTCGCTGTTGCCTATGTCAGGACGATCCGAGTTGCTGCAGGTCGTCGGGGCTGAGGCATCCCATCACGACACTGAACATCTCGTCGGACGCCTCGGCGTTCTCTACAGCACCGTTGTCGAACGCTCCTCGGGCCATCGATGCGATCAGGTCGTCGCTGAGGCCTTCACGGATACAGTTGATGCCCTCTTCGCTGACTCCGCTCGTCTCGAACTCCTGCATCACTATGTCCTTGAAATCGACGCACTTGGTCATCACAGTCACCATCGAGTCGATATCGGCCTCGGTGAGATCGACGTCCGACGGGTTGGTACCTGCTTCAACCGAAGCAACGTCGAGGCCGAGTTCGTTCAGCCTGGCGCTGCCCACCTCCTGGACCATGTTCGTTCCGAAGCATGCCGCCTCCTCCTGGCCGAACGGGCTGTCGGGACCGCTTTCCTCGGCCATCGACTTGGTGATCGCATCGGCGAGCTCCTTGTCGGCCCCACTCAGAGAAGCACTGCCTCCAGAATCGCTGCTGCTACAGGCAGCGGCAACGAGCGCCAGTACGCCAATCAATATGAGAATCCGTTTCCCCATGTCCTTCTCCCTCATTTGGAATCACGCAACCCTAACCGGGAATCGGTTGAGACCGCGTCTTGTGTCAGGTCCGGGGAACAGTGCCTCATCGCGGTACAACGGGTCCCGTCGGAGGACAGGTTCATACCCCCTGGGGGTATACTTATGGTGTGAATATTCCAGACACCGACCGCGATGACATCATCAGGCGTCTCCGACGCGTAGAAGGCCAGATCCGTGGCGTCCAGCAGATGATCGAGGATGAACGGGAGTGCAACGACATCCTCACGCAGTTCGCTGCTGCGAACCGTGCCCTCTCGAGAGCCGGGTTCAAGTTCCTCTCCGCAACCATGGACCAGTGCCGGCTTCACCCGGACGAGGCAGACGAATCCGGATACACGTACGAGACGCTCGAGAAGATGTTCCTCAGGCTCGGCTAGCCATCACGAGTTGGTTGGCCTGATCGACGAGGACGACGGTGCAGCAAGGACTACGGCGAGACGAGTTGACCCTTGTAGTTCTCGAGATCGTCGTAGATCACCGTGGCCTGCAGGCCCGCTGCTTCGAGGAAACCCGCAACGATCGACGCGCGGTATCCGCCCTGACAGTGGATGAGAACATCTCCGCTCACGTACGCCGACGGGTTCACTGAGACCTCCGCGAGGTGAACGAGCGTAGCTCCAGGGATCACGCCCATGAGGTGCTCGACCGGGTCACGAACGTCGAGCAGAGTGCCCTCCACCCCCTCGAGTTCGTCGAAGGTGATGAACGGTGTCGTCGCGAGCGGTCCGTCGACCATGAGATCGAGGCTGTCGGGTTCAATTCTCCCAACGATGGCGTCCCAACCGATCCGGATGAGATGCACCCGCGCTTCTTGGACCTCAGACTTCTTTCCGACCAAGGCAACGGGCGAGTCCCATTCCAGCGTCCACCCCATATACACGGCGTCGTCCGTCGAACCCGGGAACGCCAGGGACCCGGGAAGGTGGCCCGCGGCGTACTCCTCGAACGGTCGGACGTCGATGATCGTCGCCTCTCCTACCTGATCGAGTCGTGTGATTGTTGGAAGATCCTCTCGAGGAGGTGCACCGAGCGGGAGCAGGTTCGAGGGCGCCATGTGCTTGTAGTAGACGGGGTACTGCTTGTAGCCCATCTTCTGGCTCAGGGCGAAGGCATCGAGTGACGGTGCGATGAGTGCAGGATTCTGAAGCTTCTCCCGCTTGACCGTGCTCGTTGTATCGGCGACGTCGGATGCCGAACAGAACGAGCCCGTCCCGTGCGTCGGTGCGACGATCGAAGGGTCGGGAAGCGTGTCGGCGATGCGATGCGCTGATGCGTACTGGTCTGCGAGCAGCTGTTCGGTGTGGTCGGGTCCCAACAGATCGGAGCGCCCAACGGCTCCGACGAGCATCGATCCTCCTGAGAAGATGGCCACGGGCCCTTGAGGAGACTCGAGGACGTACGAAGTGTGGTTGTGCGTGTGTCCGGGCGTGTGCATGGCGCGGACGAGCCAACCTCCAACGGGGATCTTCTCGCCGTCGGGGAGTGGGGTGTGGTCGTAGGTCGCTCCGGTGTTCGCGGGAAGAACGTAGGTTGCGCCGTGCTCTTCGGCGAGGAGCTTGCCGCCACTGACGTAGTCGTTGTGGATGTGGGTCTCGAAGACTGCGACGAGGTTTGCGTCGACTCCGTCGAGTACGGCCTCGAACCGGTCGAGGTCGCGTTGGATGTCAATGGCAACCGCTTCCTCTCCTACGACGACGATGTAGGAGTGGTCGCCGAGACTCGCAGTGCTGATCTGTTTCGCGAATGCTCTCGTGTTGGGTGTCGAGAGATCGATGATCATGGGAACCCTTTCGATACGTTCTACGTCACACTACTATACCCCCCAGGGTATTACTCGCTAACGAGAAAGATTGACTTTGCTCTCCTCTCTCCCCAACACTATCGAACACGTCCCCGCACACGACTGGGAAGCATGGCGCGATGAGCATGGCGCCGTGCTCATCGATGTCCGTGAACCCACGGAGTGGGCCACGACCGGAACTCTCCCAGGCGCCGAGCTCATTTCGCTCGCCGGACTCCCGGCCGCAGCCGAGATGATGGATCGCTCGACACCCATACTCATCGTGTGCGCAACCGGGGCCCGAAGCACGACCGCTGCCGCATGGCTCACCTCCATGGGCTTCGAACGACCCGCATCACTCGCCGGCGGTGTCGTCGCGCTTGGAATGCGATGATGTTCGGTCGCAAGAAGAAAGCCGTCGATGTACGCACAGCGCACCAGATGGCAGAGAACGACGGTTGGGTGATCGTGGACGTGCGCACCAAGTTGGAGCGCAAGGAGGGTCACCCGACAGGCTCGATCCACTACAGCCTCGACTCGCTGAACCAGAGGATGCGGAAGCTCGAAGGCAGGAAGGTTCTCGCCATCTGCCGAAGTGGCAACCGGTCGAGCACCGCTGTGAGCATCCTCGAACAGAACGGGATCGAGGCGATCAACGTCAAGGGAGGCATGCTCGCGTGGACCCGCGCCGGCCTTCCCACAAAGAGAGGAAAGTAGAGACATGAAGAATCGTTTGAAGCTCCTCGTCGCCGCCCTCGGCGTTGGCGCCATCGTTTTCGCAGGCTGCTCATCGGGAGCAGCTGCCGTCGAGACGGTCGCACCCACCGCTGCAGCCGAGATCATCGTCCAAGAGACCGATGAAATCGTCCTCGATATCCGCACACCTGAGGAGTTCAGCCAGGGCGTCATCGAGGGAGCCATCAACATCGACTTCTACGCCTCCGACTTCGCCGATCAACTCGACGCCCTCGACAAGGATGCCCACTACGTCGTGTACTGCCGCTCCGGCAACCGATCCAGCCAGGCCCGCAGTACGTTCGCCAAGCTCGGCTTCACCAACGTGACCGAGATCGATGGCGGCATCGCCAACTGGTACAACTCCGGCCTCCCCATCGCCCTCCCCTAGGTGTCTGGCGCCGATACAGCTCGTATCCGGGCTGTATCGGCGCCAGAGTCCAAAGGTTGGGGGGTCGGCTAGGCTCGCTAGGGCATGATCTTTTCGGACAGGACCATCAAAGAGGCACTCGCGAGCGGTCGGATCGGTATCGATCCGTACGACCCTCAGATGGTCCAACCCTCAAGTATCGATCTTCGTTGCAACCCCAACTTCCGCGTATTCGAGAACCACAAGTACGCTCTCATCGATCCGAAGGCTCCCCAAGGCGACCTGACGACGGGGGTGCTCGCGACGGAAGACAATCCGTTCATCCTCCATCCGGGCGAGTTCGTGCTCGGGTCAACGGTCGAGACCATCTCACTCACCGACGACGTCGTCGCCAGACTCGAAGGAAAGTCGAGTCTCGGCCGTCTCGGGCTACTGATCCACTCGACCGCAGGCTTCATCGATCCCGGCTTCGTCGGCCAGGTGACGCTCGAACTCTCCAACGTTGCGAACCTTCCGATCGCCATCTACCCGGGGATGAAGATCGGGCAGATCAGCTTCTACCAGATGACCACACCCGCGGAGTTCCCCTACGGATCCCCCGAACTCGGGTCCAAGTACCAGGGCCAGACCGGCCCAACACCATCCCAGATGCACAAGGACTTCGGGGGTCCACGATGACCGTTCCCCACGCCCGCATCGGTGCGGTGATGATCGACTGCCACGATCCGGAGGCCCTGACGGAGTTCTGGTCCGCGATCGTCGGGGTCGAAGCGGCACAGGCCTACCCCGGATACGTCTTTACGACGAAGATCCCTGGCAACCACATCCGCCTCGCTTTCCAAAAGGTGCCTGAGGACAAGACGGTGAAGAACAGGTTGCACCTGGATCTTTCCCACGAGGACCCTGAAGCGTTCTTCGCCCAGGTCGAGTCGCTCGGCGGTTCGCGGATCGAGGACCACGACGTCGGAGGGATGACCTGGACCGTCCTCGCCGACCCCGAAGGCAACGAGTTCTGCGTCACCAAACGGCACTGAGTCAGCTGGCTACTCTGCCACGACCTCATGCAGCCAGACGGTGACTCCCCCGCACACGGCATCGACCGGGGCAACGATCGAACGCTTGAGATAGCCAAGGCCGACACCTGCGCTTGGAACCGATGAGGTGATCGTTCCCACGAGCTCGCCGTCGATCATGAACTCTGTACCCGGAGCTACCTGCTCTCCCGCTGTGAACAACACCCGCACGAGGCGCCGAGGTGGGGTAGCACCGCGAGACTGAACTCTCGCAACGAACTCCTGCCCGGTGTAACACCCTTTCGTGAAGCTCACCGTGTCCTCGACGATGCCGGTCATCGCGGGTGTTGCCAACCCGTCGATCTCAGGCTCTGCCGGCCATCCTGCTTCGATACGCAACGCTTCGAGTTCCTCTATCGACAAAGAGGGGATCTGCGTGGGTGCTCCTGGCTCGGGTCCGAGCACGTCGGCGGCATCCACCGAGTCCCACGGCAGCGCGGCAACCACAGGGGCATCGACCTCGACTTCCCGAGCACCGTCACCACGCCACGCAACGCCCTGCCACGTTTCCTCCTCGAAGACGACCTCCATCCGGAACAGCAGACCGTCGAGGCGTCCCCGCAACGCCGGGCCGCGACCCACTGCAACATCGAGGACGGCGACGTCCCCATGGCGAGTCACCCGAACCAACTCTTCGATCTCGCTCTTCGGTGTGAGGATGAACGACCACGTGGAGTCTCCTGGTTCGAGCGCGACGATGTCCTGGGTGAGTTGCGTCTGGAGGTACCTGAACGCATCAGCGCCCGATACGAGCAGGATGTCACGCCTGATCGGTGTCGCGGTGAGATCGGCAGTCATGGCCTGAGCGTAGATGACCCACTCGACGATACCGACAACGTACCTACCCGACGATTCCCGGTAGCCCTTTGGACTCGGCGTGGTGGCATGCAACGAACGATCCCGACACGACCCTCAACACGGGATGGGTGGACCGGCATACATTGGTTACCAACGGACAACGGTCGGCGAACGAGCACGCTGTGCGGGCAACATCGACAAGACGGGGTGCCTCACCCTCGATGTGACGGAGGCGCCCATCGGACACACCGGGGATCGAGTTGATCAAACCTGACGTGTAGGGGTGCTTCGGACGGTGGTACAGGTCGACGACCGGCGCATCCTCGACGATCTCTCCGCCGTAGAGCACCGCTACACGATCCGCGATACCGGCGACCGACGCAAGGTCGTGTGTGACGATGATCATCGCCATGTCACGCTTGTCCTGCATGTCCTTGATCAGGTCCATGATCGCTGCAGCTACGGGGGCATCGAGACCGTTCAACGGTTCGTCTGCGATCAACAGACTCGGTGTCTTCGTCAATGCAGCGGCGAGCATGGCTCGCTGGGCCATGCCTCGCGACAGTTCATGACGGAACGCACCAAGCATGCGCCGGGACCGCGGGAGGTTCACTTCTCCGAGAGCATCCAGGACGCGTTCCTCGATCTCTCCGTCCGTCAGGTCCGAGTGCACAGAGAGGGCCTCTCCGGACTGGGCGCCGATGACCTGATCGGGACTCCATGATCCAACGGGGTTCTGGAAGACGAACCCGATCTCTCTCCCCATGGCGCGTGCCCAAACTTTATCCCCATCGTCGGCCACGACCGTACCTGCCAGCCGGGCCTCTCGGCGCCGCTTCCGGGAACCCCTCGAGTCGGATACGTCCACGTCACCGCCGGGTCGGAACGTGACGTCCTTGTACCTCGTGTCTCCCCCGATGACGCGTGTACCGGGCGACAGAAGAGCGAACCCTCCCATGAGCGCAAGCGACTTCCCCGATGCCGACTCGCCGACGATCGCAAGGACCTCGCCCGGTTCCACCGAGAACGACAGCGCGGGCACGACCTCCACCCACCCCGGATCGAGTTCCTCACCCGTGTCGGTAATCGGCCCCAGAACACCCTGAGCGGCATGATCGGTGTCGAAGACCGCGACTCGCAGATCGGTGACTTCAAAGAGCGGCCGGGGCACCGATGAGGTCCTTCTCTCTCGAAACGGTCGCTGCGACTGCTCCCCCAACAACGACAAGGCCGACACCGAACCACGTCGTGACGTTCGGAGTCTCACCAAGGAACACAGCGGCCCACATCACAGCGGTTGCCGGCTCAAGGTACATGATGACGCTTACGACGGCCACGGGCAGGTGCCTCATCGCTTCCCAGTAGACGAACCCGGCGAACCCGGTGAAGAACGCGCCGAGGACGAGGAAGTTGATCATGAACTCGCTGTACTGCGTGACTGCTTGATAGGTGGCCGGCGCCAGCAGGATGGAGGCAACGGTGAGCTCACCGATCGCCATCGTGAGACCTCCGAGATCCTTCGCGATCGGCTTGCCGACGAGCATCAGCGCCGTCAAAAGTGCCGCAGAGAGCCCAGCGACCATAACTCCCTCTGCAGTGATCCCGACACCGTCTTGCTGTGACATCTCGACCCACGGCTGAACGACGAACACCGTTCCAGCACCGGCGATCCCAAGGGCTCCCCACAGCCTCGGCGCGACATGCTCACCGAGAAGCGGGCCGCTGAGGATCGCTGCGGCGATCGGCCCGATGTAGAGCACGGCGAGGGCGACGGCCACCGTGGTCAGTTTGATCGACTGGAAGAACGTGATCCAGTGCGCTGCGAGCAGAACACCCGACAGCACGAGACGCCACCGTCGAACCTTCGGGACGACGAGCTTGCGAAGCGCTGCAGCCACAGCGATGAGTGCAAGGGCACCGAACGTCACACGAACGCCGACGAGGCCGACCGCAGGGACATCGTTGCGGACGAACAGCGGTATCGCTCCCCACAAGACAGCAAGCACCGCGAGCGCAACGACGGAGTAGATCTGTGTGCGCGATGACGTGCCCATCAGAGGATGCTACGTGCGTGTCGGTCGTCAGACGTCGGTGAACGGCGGGCCCTCGAGGAGTGGGAGCATGAGAGGTTCGAAGGGGATGTCGAGGGCGGTTGCGAGCGTCGACGTGTACTTGAGTAGCGCGACGGTCATCGTTGCCTCGACGATCTGGGCATCCGTCCAGCCGTGCCCGCGCAGACCGTCTGCCATCTCATCGGTGACGGCTGCCGGTCTCACCGCGACGACGCGGGTGTAGTCGATGAGTGCGTTCTCAGCGTCACCGAGGCGGGGGGATTGGGCACCGTCGGCGAGTTCTGCGCAGTCATCGACTGACCACCCATGGCGGAACAGGCCGAGCATGTGGGCGGCGACACAGTAGTCGCACTCACCGGCCCTTGCGGTCACGATGAAGATGGCCCGCTTGACCTCCTCGGGGAGCGACCCCTCCTTCATCGTTGCGAGGCTCAGATCCCATACAGCGTTCGTGATCTCGGGCATCGGCGCCATCGCCTGCTGAAGCTTCGGCACCATGCCGTAATAGCTCGCGACGCGGTCGAAGACCTCCCTGATCCTCCCGGTCGCTGTTTCGGGGTCTTGCAACGGGACTCTGCTCATCGTGCATCTCTCCTGGTTGTCTCTGGTCCGGTCTCGATGGGCGCATCTGCTGTTGCACCCCACTCCTCCCACGATCCGTCGTAGAGAGCAGCGTCGTAGCCAAGAAGGTGCAGCACGAACAGGTCGAACGCCCCGTAGACACCGCCACCGCAGTAGGTGACGATGCGTTCGGCGTCATCGACGATGGGGCGCCACATGCCCGCCAGTTCCCTGCAGGGGAGGAGTTCCCATGTCGTCGGGTCGACGTTCACCGGTGCCGGGAAGTTTCGTGCACCCGGGATGTGCCCGCGCGCGAGATGCGGGTAGAGCGGGATCTGACCGGTGAAGAACGGCTCGGGAAGCGCGTCCACGATCACTGTGGTGGGGTCGTCGATGGCGGCGCGAACGTCGTCCATCTCGACCCGCAGTGCAGGGCGAAGCGACGGCACGAATCGGGCGGCAGCCCGCTCGATCGACCCCGTCTCCGTTGGGAGGCCGAGCCGTGTCCAGTTGGTGAAGCCGCCCTCGAGGATCCGAACCGCTGCGTGCCCGTGGTATCGCAGTGCCCACCACAGTCGGGCCGCCCACGTACCACCCTCGGTGTCGTAGACGACGACCTCGTCGTCACTGCCGATACCCAGGCGCGACATCACCTCAGCAAAGTCATCGGGTGCCAGGATGCGAGTCGGATCAGAAGGATCCTTGAGATCGTCGAGGTTCAGGAACACGGCACCGGGGATGTGCGACTCCCGATAGGCGTCGGGACCCGGAACGGAGCGGAACCGCCCCTGTCCATCGATCTCCACCGTATAGCGTGTATCGACGATCGCGACCGACCGATCACCAAGTCGCCGCGCAAGCCAGCGCGATGTCGCGACCGCATCTGGGTTCACAAAATCCACCCCGCCACGATACCCACAACGAGTCTGGCGTAGAAATCGGCAGCGTCCTTGCGAACTCCTACGCCAGGGTCCTGGCGCGGAGTCTCAGCGAGGAGCGCCGAGGTTGGGGGATGCGCGTCGGCGGGGTCACCCCAATAGGCCCGTGGCAGCCTGTGTCTATGTGTGCTCTAGATCGGTGCTTCGGCACGGCCCATGTCTGAAAAGAGCGTGAACTCGGCCAGGAACGTCATGTCGACCTTGCCGACACCGCCCTGGCGGTGCTTGGCGATGACGACCTCAGCAACCCCCTTGGACTCGACCTTCTCGGGGTAGTAGTACTCGTCCCGGTAGATGAACATCACGACGTCGGCATCCTGCTCGACGGCACCAGACTCGCGCAAATCACCGAGACGCGGGCGCTTGTCCTCACGTGCTTCGACGCCACGGTTGAGCTGAGAGAGGGCGATGATCGGTACGTGGAGTTCACGGGCAAGGTTCTTGAGGGACCTCGAGATCATGGCGATCTCCTGCTGACGGTTCTCCTGGCCCGACCCGTTCATCAACTGGAGGTAGTCAACGACGACCATATCGAGTCCTGGCTTGCGGCGAAGGCGCCTGCACTTCGCCCTGATCTCGGTGACGGTGAGCCCCGCAGAGTCATCCACGAAGATGTTCTGCTTGTACAGCGCGCCTGCTGCGTTGGACAGCTTCGTGAAGTCGCCCTCCGAGAGCTTCCCCGTGCGAAGTCGCTGCGAGTCGATCCGTCCCTTGGCACACAACATCCTGGTGACCACCTCTTCGCGACTCATCTCGAGCGAGAAGATCGCCACGGTGTGGCCGGACAGGGCGACATTCTGGGCCATGTTGAGGGCGAGCGCCGTCTTTCCCATCCCGGGACGAGCAGCGATGATGACCAGGTTGGTTGGGTGGAGACCCGCGAGCTTGCGGTCGAGGTCTCGGAAGCCGGTGGAGATGCCGGTCACCTCCGAACCGTTGCGCTGGAGTTCCTCTGCCTTCTCGATCGCCGGGCCGAGTAGGTCGTCGATGACCTGGAGACCGTCACCGACCTGGCGCTCTGCAACAGCGAAGACCGCCTGTTCCGCCTGGTCGACGACCTCCTCGATGGGTTGCGCCATCTGACCCGCGATCATCCCAATGTCGCCACCGACCCGCATGAGCCTGCGGCGCAACGCATGCTCTTCGACGATGCTGGCGTAGTACTCCACGTTCGATGTCGAGGGCACGGAATCGATCAGATTGGTGAGGAACTCGATGCCTCCCATCCGGTCGAGAACGCCGTCTCGACGGAGGCCCTCTGAGACAGTCACAGCGTCGATGGGTTCGTTGGCATCGAAGAGTTGCTGGACGACTTCGAAGACCTGCTGATGGGATGGCTTGTAGAAGTCGTCGGCGTGGAGCTTCTCGAGAGCGACGTTCGCAGCATCACCGGACAACAGCACTGCGCCAAGGACCGATTCCTCAGCATCGATGCTGTGTGGCGGCACCCTCGGGGAACGGGCTGTTTGTGGGTCGATGACCGCTGTCACCGGTCCTCCTCGGTGTCCGTCATGTTCATGGCACCCTCCATCCAACACGCCGGGTACGACAGTTCTGGATGATTGACGTCAGAGCCAGCAGGATACGCCGGGCGTCGAGATGTGCGATCCCGCAGGACACTGCGTTTTTCGCGGTTCAATCTGTTCTTCGCGACCTGTGCTCATCGACGGGGATAGAACCATCTTGTTGGTGGTAGCCAGCATGTGCGGCAACGAGAGCATCCCAGTCGTCGGCTGCCTCGAGGTCAACCGCCACGAGGTGGGTACTCGTCGGACCATCACCTCGATCGAACGTACGCGCCTTTCGAAGCATGGCGGCGGAGGAGTCATCGATCCTTCGATGCTGCGCCAGATGTTCATTCCATGAAACGGTGAGGAACAGCTCGGTCAATCGATGCGGATCCGCCGTGTCGCGATACAACCTCCACCGGTACGCGCCGGTACGGAGGCGTACGAGACGGATCTCGTTCATGACGTCGAGGAACTCCGCAAGATCGCTCGTGTCTACCTGCCATGTGTTCATGATCAGGACCGGTCCACCCTCGGTCTCGACGTGCTCGATGAACGCCCGGTCCTCCGTGAAGTCGGGGGTCTCTACGTCGTTGAGTGCCGGGATGCCAAGCAGCGGTGCCACGAAGAGTCCGAGCACGATCGCACCCGAGGACATCACGATATCTGCACCTCCCGCACCAATGCGGTCGGCGAGCACCCCAGCAATGATCGACCCGATCGGCAGGATCCCTACGAACGCCAGCGTGTACATACCCATCGCTCTGCCACGGACCCATTCAGGCGACATCAGCTGTGCCGTTGCGTTGAGGTTCGCAAGCGTCCAGACCCAGGCGGCACCGGCGACCATCAGTGCGCCGGCAGCGACCGGAATCGACCCAGTCGCACCGAGGGCGACGCCCGCTGCACCAAACAGGGCGACGGTCACAGGAAGCGACCACTTCCCAAGCCTGCTCGTTACCGGGTTGCGACTGAACCCTCCAAAGAGGGCTCCAAGGCCCATCGCCCCGAGCAGGATCCCATAGGTGCCGGCGTGGCCGCCGAGTTCCTCAGTTCGGTTCGGAAGAATCGTCTGCACTGCAGCCGAGGTGATAGCGAACAACGAGGCAAGGACGAGGACCCGACGAAACGGCTTCGTGAATCTTGCATAGCGGATACCAAGGGCGATCGCATTGAGCATCGACGTCTCATCGCGTTCGGGTGTCGGCATCCGCCTGGCGAGGACGATCAGCACGACGATGACACCGAGGAACGAGAGTGCGTTGAGCGCAAAGGCCATCTGTGCACCCGACACGACGATCAATAGCCCACCGAGAGCTGGGCCGATTGCCCTGGCAACGTTGAACGCGACCGAGTTGAGCGCTACTGCGCTTGCCACCATGCCTCGCGGGACGAGATCGGGCACCGTTGCCTGCCACGAAGGGAGGTTGAACGCAAGCCCCACACCGAGCAACAGACCGAGCGCGAGCAGGAGACTGGGAGTGATCAGATCCAGCGCGGCGAGTAGTGCCATCGCTCCAGCCGCGAGCCCCATCGTCGACTGTGCAGCGACGAGGACCCATCGACGATCGAACATGTCTGCCACTGCGCCGGCGGCAAGGGAGAGAAAGAGCAACGGAAGTGTCGCCGACGCCGCCATCAACCCGACCCATGTCGCCGATCCAGTCAGTTCGAGCATCAGCCAGGATGCCGCGACGGCTTGGAGGAAGGAACCGAGGTTCGAGAAGATCGACGCCATCCATAAGGCCCTGAATCGGGGGATCTTGAGAGGAGCTACTGCATCGACCACCAAAACATTGTAGGAATCGTCGGACAGCGTCAGCTTCGACCCCGCCCTCGCGTTCTGTGGGCCCCCTGCGGCATATACCGGTCCCACAACCCAGGGTTAGCTGCGGCATATACCGGACGAGCAACCCTGGGTATGCGGTGTAGGGCGGTGTGTGTGCGGATAGGCACGCGTAGCGGGCGCACCTGGAGGTGCGCCCGTTACTGGGTCACTCTGTTGGTGTGACTACGCCGGGATGACGTCGAGCGTCACCGCAACGGAGACCTCGGGGTGTGGCTTGAGGATGACCTCGTGGAGGCCGATCTCTCTGATCGGATCATCGATGTCGACGATCTTCTTGTCGATCGCGACGCCGGTGAACTTGACGATCGCTGCTGCAACGTCCGCCGCACCGATCGAGCCGAAGAGGTTTCCGGCGTCTCCGGCACGTGCAGCGACAACCACTCTGGTACCCGAGATGGTCTCGGCGAGTTGCTTCGCCTCGTCAAGCACCTTGCGCTCGGCTTCGATCCGTGCAAGACGCATCGAATCGGCCTGCTTCAGGGCACCGTCGGACGCTTTGACAGCGAACTTCTTCGGGACGAGATAGTTTCGGGCGTACCCGTCGGCGACGTCGACGACGTCACCCTTCGCCCCGAGAGCCTCGACGGCCTTGGTGAGGATGACCTTCATCGCTACGACCGCCTCTGCGTGTACGGCAGGAGCGCCATCTCGCGAGCGTTCTTGATCGCCTTGGCAACCTCGCGCTGACGATGCGGCGTCAGGCCGGTCACACGACGGGAACGGATCTTGCCTCGGTCGGACATGAACTTGCGCAGCAAGGCCACGTCCTTGTAGTCGACGACGTCGCCATCCTTGAACTTGTAGACAATCCGCTTCTTCTTGCGGGGGTTGGCATCGGGCCGGCGCCGCCGGCGTGTGGTGTTGGATCTTTGTGCCATGGGAATCTCCTTGAATCAGATGGGGGTTAGAACGGTGCTTCGTCCGGGCCGGTGTCGGTGCGTGCGACGGGTGCTGCGGGTGCTGCACCGCCGCCTCCGTATCCACCGCCACTGCCGCCACTGCCGCCACTGCCACCGGCGAAGTCGGTGTTGCGCGGCGTCTTGGTGACAGATGCCGTCGCCCAGCGCAGGGATGGGCCGATCTCCTGGATGTCGATCTCGACGACGTTGCGCTTCTCGCCCTCGTTCGTCTCCCAGGTGCGCTGCTTCATGCGACCCGAGATGATCACCCGCGCACCCTTGGTGAGGGACTCGGCAACGTTCTCGGCAAGATCACGCCAGCAGGTGCCACGGAAGAAGCTCGTCTCTTCCTGCCACTCGCCGTTGCGGTCCTGATACCGCCGCGAATCAGCGACACTCAAGTTCACCATCGCAACACCGCTTGCGGTGAAACGAAGCTCTGGATCTGAGGTCAGGTTCCCGATGATGGTCACGTTGTTGCTCATTACATCTCTCTTCTCTCGACCTGCTCACAGTGTGAGGGGTCGGTGTGACACGAATCGGTCTACGCGGACTTCCGCACGATCTTGTGGCGGACCACAGAGTCGAGCAGCGACAGGGACCTGTCGAGGACGTTCTGAAGATCGACGTCACCATCGAAGATGATGACCGAGTAGTACCCCTCGGACATGTGGTTGATGTTGTAGGCGAAGCGGCGCTTGCCCCAGAAATCGGAGTCTTTGATGACTCCGTCACGGTCGGTGATGGCCTTTTCGACCTCTTCCACTGCGGCACGGACGTCTGGCTCAGCCATGTCGTACCGGTGGATCACCATCAGCTCATACGAGCGCATCTGATATTTCCTCCTCTGGACATCCGCGGTGCGGATGGCCCCTGCGAGTGGCAGGAGCAGGACGGTGCTTGCCCGGTTAGGCAAGGCGGCATCCGTTTCGATGCCGACTGGATGGGTGAAGTGTACCGAAGCGAGCGTCGTAGGACCTCAGGAGGTGACGATCTCCCAGAGGGGTGAGCGACGGGGATGGGTCGTCACCCGTCTCCGCCGTTGTGAACGTCCCCAACGTTCACCCCATCTCTGTCCGGATGTCGGGTCATCTCACAGGATTCATACCGCACGACTATTTCGTTAGGCCACCCGGGTTGGTGGACACGTATGGTTCGAGATAGGAAGAGGAGGATGACGTGGAGCGGTCCCCGAGCGCAGATGCGCTGTTCCGCTCGGTCTACGAATCGCACGTCGATGCGATCCGGCTCTACTGCATCCGCAGGATGCCCCTGTCTGAGGTGGACGATG
>VAPM010093221.1_pt1 | contig 18726 bp, 14 predicted proteins | sample 3395091 | NCBI WGS metagenome assembly VAPM01 (sample SAMN08290445, study PRJNA428436) | hydrothermal vent metagenome | isolation source: Deep-sea hydrothermal vent chimney 3 | place: Pacific Ocean: Juan De Fuca Ridge | reverse complement strand
TTTAGTTTAGTTTAGTTTAGTTTTAAAATATTATTTTTTAAGCCAAACGGCTGTTCAGCAAAATTTATTTTTGTTTTCGAATTATGATTTTTCGATTCTTGTTTCTTATTATTTGGAATTATAGCATACTTTTCCATAATTATCAACGAACTCTTTTGTAAAATATTATTAACTTCTCTATCCCACTCAAAAAACCATCTACAGAGTTAACTCTGTAGATGAGGATTTTAAATTTTGAATAAGAATTATTTTTTGTCTAATTTTTCATTCTTTTTATAAATAACCAGACTCCTTGAAAAAATAATTATTTGAAGAAATCCAGCTGTGATAAAAACTGGATCATTTCTGTGTATCGAATAAATCAGAATTAATATTGATCCAAGTATGCTCAAATGCCAAAAAAGTTTAGGAATTACAATTTTTTTATGCTTCTCTGACAGATACCATTGCAAGATGAAGCGTAAAAAAAATATAAACTGAGCAAAAAGACCGAATATCGTCCAAGGATCCTTGAAATAGGAAATAATTTTAATAATAACCGACATATGTTAATTCTATAAATTATTTTTTTTCGCCAAAACCATAATCCAAGGAAACGGTAATCTCTTTTCTAAAATTTTCAATTTTCCCCCAATAAAATCAGAGAATTCATGGATACTCCAATGGTTAATGTGTTCTATGTCATTACCCCATCTTGAGATATTTTTTCCTCTGAAAAAGTTCGCAAGTCTAAATATTGGCTCATTGGGAACAGAAAATAAACAATATTTTTTCGACACCCTTTTTAATTCTTGTAACGCTCGACCCGGGTCTTCGAGGTGCTCGAGAACTTCCGAACATATCACCAGCTCAAAAGAATCATGTTCATATGGCAAATTATAAATATCCCCCGTTTTCAGGGAAATTTTAGGAAAAAGGGTTTTCCCAATGTTTATTGCAACAACAGAACTATCTATTCCTTCAAGAGTTTTGTCAACATTTTTTTTCGCCAGTAACGACAAGGTAAAACCCTCGCCACAGCCAACATCCAAGATACTCTCTGAATTTAACTTGGTTACGATTGATATCAATACATCGTAAAAATTATTAATCAGCCATCTCTGAAGAAAATTCTTGCTTGTATGTTTTTTAAAATTGTCAGTTGCATTGTTCATATTATTTTTTTAATTATAGAATCTCTTGGCACTTTTTTAGTAGTATGCGTTATTTGTTCGCTTATCAAACCAATTGTCCCAATTTGCACTCCAACAACTATCAAAAGAACAGCTAAAAACAACAATGGACGATCTCCTATTTTAGCATTTTCAAAAACACGCAAATAAGTAAGATAAATTCCAATTGTAAAGCCAGACCCAAAAAAAATCATGCTAATTGAACCAAAAAAATGTAGCGGACTTGTCTTATATTTTGTAATAAAAAACACTGTCAACAAATCCAAAAAACCGTGCAGAAACCTTTTGGGACCGTATTTTGTCGTTCCAAAAATTCTTTTTCTATGGTGTACTTTAATCTCTGTAATTTTTCCATAACCATTAGCCCGTGCCAACACAGGAATATACCGATGTAATTGTCCGTAAAGTTCTATGTCTTTTACGGCTTCACTTTTGTACGCTTTAAATCCGCAATTATGATCATGCAACCAAAGACCACTTAAAAAAGAAGTACAGAAATTGTAAATCTTTGAGGTTTTATTTTTTATGAAAGAATCTTTTCTATTGTTTTTCCATCCGGAAACAATATCATATCCCTCATTAATTTTTTCAATAAATCTAAATATTTCTTTTGGATCATCCTGCAGATCCGCGTCCATTGTTATTATAACATCTCTCCTTGCCAATGAAAATCCCAAATCAAGCGCAGTTGCCTTGCCGGAATTTTTTTTTAACTCAACGACGCGAATATTTTTATCATTGCGTTGCTTGGCAATTTCTTCAAGAATTTCTTGACTGTCATCCGAGCTTCCATCATTGATAAAAATAATCTCGTATTCATTCAACAACGAAGAAAATGCCGAAACAATTTCATCGCAAAGAGTTTTCAGGCTTTCCGCTTCGTTATAGACTGGAATAATTATTGATATACTTTTATTGTTTTCATTCATAATATAAAATTGTTACCTTATTAATATCTCAATTCGTTCCTATTTTTTTCATAATCAATAAATTATTATACTTCTCTACTATTTCGAAGTTTTCAAATAAAGTTTTCTTGTTAACATTTTTATTGACAGCATCCCTAGGATTATTATTAGAAAAAATAACCCATGTCGCATATTCCGAAGGATCTTTTAACGATTCGTCCCAATATTTATAAGTACCTTCGGTAATAAAAAATTTCTGATCAATCCCTGTTTCCAGCATAAGACCATCGTTACTTCCAGTACTCGCCAGAACCAACCCACCATCATAATTATGCTTAAACCAATCAACAGCTCCTTCATATGCCTGCTCTCTCCCATCTTTAAGAGAAATACCAGCACCCGTTAATACAACAATGTTGCTATTTTTACAAAAGCCCAGTAACGAATAATTAATTAGAATAAACGAAAAAATAACAACTTGTACAATTCTTTTTTTACTTATTATAGAGGAAAAAATTGCAATAAAAGGAAGACTATAAAGTGCGTAGCGTATATTAAAATAATTTCCAGGGAAAGAAATCTTAGATAACTCTGGCACTTCAATTGGCACTTTTCCAGTATACACGGTTAGAATATCGAATAGCATTGGCACAATAAGTAAAAGCAATATAAGATTTTCACTTTTTAAAAAATGCTTCTTTTTCCGAATAAAAAAGATAATGAAGCCTAGAACGCACAACCCAAGCAATAAGCCTCCAGAAGTATGAATAATCGCATAAACATTCACCATAGTTGCTTTTCCAATATTGTTTACTCCTGTCCAATTGGCGTCCACTATAGATGTTTGATTGCCTGCGCTCAAAGCATTATGCATAAATTCCAAAGGATCATGAAAGATAACAGCACCCCACAAAAGCCACATAAAAATTCCAAGGAATGATAAAGTAGAAAACATTATTATCACCCCTTCTATTTTTTTGCTAAATTTGTTTTGCGCCCAATATAAAACCAACAAAACACTACTCGCAATAACTAATCCCCATCCTTCATACCTATTTAAAGAAGATAGAATCAAAAAAAACGCCGCCAAAATAAGATCGGAAATGTTTTTTTCCTGAAACCATTTATAGAAAAAATACATGAATATAGTAATAGTGCAAACAAATAATGATTCTGTCATCGGCACAACTTGCATATAAAGCAGATTCGCATTTAACATGATAACAGATGCTGCGATAACTGCTGAAAACTTATCTTTAGCAATATAAAAAACTAATTTGTACATAAACACAACCGTTAAAACAAATGCAACCATACTTGGAATAGACCCCGAAAGCCCTGATTGCCACATAAAATTATTCCAAATAGTTGGAAGCATCAGAATATGAAGCAATGGTAACCAATATCCGCCTAATTGCGCCACTCCAGGGGTAAGAGAATCCACAACACGGCGGGCAATATCAAGATGCCCACGTGAATCTCCATATGCCGTAATAAGTCCAGCATGATAATAATATAAAAAACTACCAATACTAAAAGCAGACGCCACCAATGTCAAAATAAGGATATCATGGTCGGAAAAAAATTGTTTTATTTTATCCATCATATTAAATATTTTTTTCCTTACCCAAATGAAACCCATGCACTGTTTTTTCCCAATAATGCGGTTTGAAAATCAGTTGCCATAACGCTTTCCAAGCAGCCACACTCATCATTAACCAATATACCGGCACCAAAAAAACATATTTTATCAAATCCCATTGCTCTCTTTTAGCACAACCAATCATATAATAATAAACATATAGAAAATTTCCGAAAACCAAAGAAAAAACTGCGATGTATAAAATCACATCAGGAAAAAGAGGTTTAATAAGCGGTCCTATAGTCGCACGCATAGAAAAATATAAAATTGTAATAAGCCACATCAAAGGATTGATAAACATTGAAAGTACTTTCCCGCCTACTACTAATTGAAAAGTTATGATGTGTGGATTTTTAAAATCCGTCAAAAACTCGTGCGGATGACGCATATGCACCAAATAAGTCTGCATATATCCCTTAATCCAACGCGACCGTTGACGCATCCAATTGCCCACCTTACTTGTTGCCTCTTCCATTGTATTTGAATTGAAAATAGTCGTATGGTATCCCATTTTTGTTATCCTAATTCCCAAATCACAATCTTCCGTTACATTAAAAGGGTCCCAACCATTAAGCATCCTTAGATCTTTTGTTCGGAAATGATTAGAAGTGCCACCAAGAGGAATTGGCGATTTGATTGATTGCATACCAGTAAGAATTAAATCAAACCATAAAGCATATTCGGCAGAAAAAAGACGCGTCAAAATATTTTGGCGTGCGTTATAAAAGTTTAATTTAGCCTGAGCGCAAATTATTTTCTCATTCTTCTGTTTTTTAAAAACAAGGTAAGCTTTTTTCAATTGATCTAGGTCAGGAATATCCTCTGCATCAAAAATAACCGCATATTCTCCTTTGGCATGGCATAGCCCATAATTGCAAGCTTTAGGCTTAGTTTTCGGATGACCATGTGGAACAATAAGAATACGAAAATAACTCGGCAAATCCATTCTTCTTGCTTCCTTAATTGTTTCAGGATCGTTTTCTTCCAAAAGTAATTGCACATCCAACTTGTCTTTCGGCCAATCAAGTTTGGATATTGCCCGCGTGAATTGCGGAATAACTTGCCATTCCTTATAAAGCGGACAAAAGATTGTGTAGACCGGAAGATTTGCATCGTCAAGTTTTTTAATTTCAGCTTGACGAATTTGCACCTCTTCCGATTTTTGAAAACTTCTAATAATAAGAAAAAGATTAAAAAAGATATCCGAAAAATAAAGGACTGACAATCCCGCTATAATTACAATTAAAGTTTCTTGCAGATTAGCTATGCCCCCCCCTATGACCAAAATAAGGAGCACGAGAATAATTACTTTCTGATGAGCGTGAAAAGTTTTGATAGCACTGTGTTTATGATGAAGATCTGAATGTGTAATATATTTTACTCCTTTGTGGTAAATTCCATTACCAACCATCCCAACTTGCGAATTATCAATAAAGTTAGTGGTTTTTTTAGACACTTTTACTTTTTTTTTCTTTTCTAAAAAACTAGGTCTAATTAAACGATTATCTTCCATAATAATAGCGGAATCTATCCTTTTTTCCTTTATTTTTTTATTCATTCAAAAGTTTATTATAAATTTAAAAATAAAAAACCGGTCTAAAGAGACATACTTAGACTTTCTGCTAAATATTGCACAATTAATTAAATTTGTCAAGCACAGGTATATTTTTTAATCTTCATTTTTATAATAAAAATTCCACTACACCACATCTAGCTAGACTATTTTAGCGGAAAATATACCCTATCTCTATTTTATTAAATCTTTAGGAAAAGAATATAAAGATGGTTTCTTGATAATAATTTTGTAAACATTTTCCAAAAAGTCACCACCGGCATAACCGACTACAAAAGCCAAAGCCGGCGTTAGATAATTCAGACCAAAAAACGACAATCCTAATTCCTTGATGGCTACTGCAGTCAAAAGTCCGATAACACCAGAGATAGACATCATCGCTAGAAAATAGGCTAAATTAAACGGAACATTTTTGTAAGCATATTGATGCTTAACAAAACCAACTAAACCTCTAACTGCTCCACCACCGAAACCAGCAATTAAAATTGCTACATAAGCTGATTCTAACATATTTTTTTATTTTTTATATTTATTATTTTTCATTATAACTTTATGAGATATTTTTTTAGTTTATTCAATTCGGCTTAAGCGCAGAAATTTAATTGGATAAATTTGAATTTTTATTTTTCTCTTTAATCTTATTATAAAAAACACTCTTGAAATTGTCAAAGGAATTATCATAGCCTCATTATTTTTTTGCTCCTTATTCCTTAGTTTTATTTCAAACCTTTTAGAATATCTAAAATCTGTGACTGTGTAAGCGGAAGCCAAGGTGAACTGTCTGGATTAGCGGACGATGCAGCTGGACTTTCTCCTTGATTCCACCATTTTGCTTGAAAAGGAATACCCTCAAATAAAACACGATCGCCACCATTATACACAATTTTCCCTGACCAATTTGAATATGTTCCTTTTGGCAGTGTTGGTTGCTTAATAGGTTTTTCGCCAGGTAAGACCGGCCCAATTAACTGCCAAGGTGTCTGCCAAGCTTGTAAGACTGGATTATCAGGTAAATCATTTTTTGTCCACCATTTTGCCTCATACACATTCCCATGCCAAACAACCTTTACCTCTTTCGGATAAGCTCCCGTACTTTGCCAAATTTGATATGGACTTTTCTTTGGATCATCAATTATAGGAGAATTACTTTTGGGATCTGCTATAGTTAAAATACCAGCACTTTGAGTAAGATTGCCCTTAAATCCATTACTCAAGGCTTTAGCAAATCCAAACGCAGGAGTTTTTACACCACTGCACGAATCGGAAACAACTTTCATATTAACATAATTTTCACCACAAGGAATATCCCGATTAGCTGACCACATAGACATTCGTCCAATACTATGGCTCAAAGAGAAAGAATTAAATGCCTTAGCATCCTTCAATGTAAATATCTCATCTGAAAAATCATTTTGACCAATCATCGGCGTGGCTCCAATTTTCTTCCATAACGAATTACTATTTAAATTAATCCCCGCTTGTTGATAAAGTATCCCTAATTGACGATGAGTTTCAATTAACGCCTGTTTAGATGCATCAAGCATTGTCTCTCCTTGAAGACTTGCGCCATAATCCATCGTCATTACATTCACTCCGGCTAAATCAACTCCGCTTGATAACATTTGAGCTACTGCATTTGTACCTTCTTGCGTCAATCCCTGAGGGGACACTGGTAGAGTCAACCAAACGGCGAGACTTTTACCCTTAATACGATAATGCTCCTGTACTTGTGCAATAACATCCGCACGACGCTTGACTGCTTTAATATCACTTAAATTTTTACTCTCAAGATCTAAGTCTATAGTATCTATGCCATAGCGTTCTATAACAGAGTTATAGGCATTAAACAGCTTGTTAAAATCTGTGCATTTAAGAGATAGTTCTGAATTCAAAGCGCCTCCAAAAGACACGGCTATTTTTCCTCCCTGTTGCTCAAGCCTGGCAATCCGACGATCAAGATCAAGCTTTTTTGCTGCTTGATCCAGTGTGTCGTGAGTTCCCCATGTAGGCACACAAGGGTCAGATGTAGAAGAAACAATAAAAGAAAGTATGACCTCGGGTGTCGCAGTAGATCCTAGTTGCTCAAAATTATATGTCGGCGTGGATGTAACATCCGTATACGCGGCAAACCATGGCTTGGATGAAGATGTCTTAGCCTCCTCTTTTTGTTGTTGCCATCTATCCCAACTGAGAGTCGTGCCATAGGCAAGTCCAATCAGCATTAAAATAGCAAATAAAACCCGCCAAAGAGATAATCTTCTTTTAGGAATAAATTTTGTTTGAGTATTAGCTTCTTTCATATTATATTTATGTGGTTCGTTTTTTATTTATTATCACCTCTTTTGTAGCTTCATGAGGAACTATCCCATTTGATTCTCCATGATACAACACACTTTTCCAATTTAATTCTGATTCATTTTTATTTGATTTTTGGCTTATATTATTAGGAGGAGTATCAACATAAAGTAAATCTATCAATCCGATCCAAATATCAATAAATAAGTTTTTAATTCCAATGTATGAAAAAATAGCCCAGATAGATGTAAAAGCATTAAAACCAGCAAACGCTGCATTCCCCCAATCTTCTCCTTGAATATTACGCCCTAATGTGAATAAAGAAAAACCAACAATAAGTAAAGGTGAAAGCACATACGGCAACGCTGCGGATGTTCGATTTTTAACTTTAGGAGTTCTAGCGAACGGTGTCTTCTTAGTGGTCAATGCCTGTTCAAGCGACTTAAGCGTTCCTGCAATATTCACTGGAAGTAATATTAAATTGAAACCATAGATACGAATAATATCACTATATTTATAACGGCAATATCTTAAATCAATAGCCATAGCTAAAAAATAAGGTACCGCCGCAAGAAGTATCAACGGACTTAATAATCTTCCATCATAGGGATAAATTAAAAGAAATATCAAACCAATATTTGACCAAGCAATAGAGGTCATATAGTTCAGTCTGATTATGAATTCGGTTTTTGATATAGGATTACCTTTATTTTTGCGTTTACGAATCAATGTCCATAGCTTCGGAAGTATGAGAAGTCCTCCATTAGCCCACCGACGACGCTGTATCACTAAAGAACCGAAGTCAGGCGGTGTTGCACTATAACTCAAACGCTCCGGATAATTAACTAATTTCCAATCATGAATCGCCAAATCAATACTTGATTCAGTATCTTCTATGACCGTATGATCTTGCACATATCTTTTAATTTCAAATCCACCTACCCATTTTTTTTCAACTATATCTTCAAGAGCACATTTTCTTATTATTGCATTAGCCCCTACCCAAAAAGTTGCACCATAATAGCTCATCCCCTGATGAATAATATGTTGAATATCTGTTGTAGCGCCAGATAAACGCTCGACACGCGTAGGAGCTCCGCGAAAAGAAGAATACGGAGTCTGCGCAATAGCCACATCTGCATTATCAGGTTGCTGTAAAAAATAGACTAATCGCAAACAGTATTCTCTTAACAAAATAGAGTCAGCATCCAGTGTTAATATAAATTCACTATCATTAATAATTATATCAGCATTGGATTGATTCATGGTCGGTACTAAAACAATTCCATCTGGTGTTTGCTCCTGCTGATACATACCCCCCATCAATCCGATATATGAATTGATGTTCATTGCCTTATTCAGTTCATGTGATAAAGATGCATATTTTTTTCGTTCAAAGACCTCTAGGTTCGCTCCAAATATTAGTACCAGCCTACGATATAATTGCATTAGACGATCAACTGGAATTTGTGCATCTTCTTTATGCGAAACTACTAATGCCTCTCCAACAAGTTTTAAATCTTCAGCAAGTTCACGCAATACTTGATTAGCAAAAAATATATCTACATGATCCTCAATTACTTCTTTATCTGCTAATGTATTTAGCCACTTTGCTGCCCAAATATATTGTGCAGCTATTTCTTCAACGGCCTTACTAATTATTATATTATTTTTCCGATTAGCCTCTTCAAACCGTTTCAATATTTTCTTAAAGCGTTTGTATGGTATTGCTAAAAGTGTTTCAATTTCACTAGCAAGAGCCCGTGTCGCTTCCAACCGAAGCATATCCTCAGAACAAATCTTTGAAGCATCATCATCAATTAAAAGAACAACTTTGATATTAGGATACTCCTGCAATGCCACAGATAACATTGTTTTTCGGATAACTTGAGTCTCTTCGCTATAAGAAGGAATTAAAACTGTAATTGATGGCTGATGCGTAAAAAAATATTTATCAAGCGTAGCTCTCGGAACACGAATATGGCTACTAAATCGTTGAAACGCACCTTGCCGAGCAATTAAATAAACTAATGCCGAGAAAGTTAAAAAAGTCACAATAATTAGATAACCAAAACTTTCCATGGTAAATTGATAGCTTTGCGGACCATCAAAAAGTTGGCGGACGATAACCGAAACAACATACATCGCCCAAAAAAATATCGTCAGTACTACAGAGAGGCGACTAAAAGCAATAGCAAAACTTGAAGGTTGGCTATGAAGATTGGATAGTGGTAATGTTTGATATTCAGTTCCCCATTGCTTTTCACGAGAAATCTGCTTATACTTTTTCTTACCTGCAGTTTTATTATCCATTAGTATTTAACGATCATATAAAGTTAATTGTTATTTATAACATATCGGAGTCTGATTGTCAAATTATCACACTCAATCAAACCACACACAGATTGTCACTTATTCAACCACTATTCTATCCAAAAAAAGTTAGAAACTATATTCTAAATTAGTTTTTTTAAAAAATAAATTGCAAGAAAATATCTTTGAGGGGGGGGCGAACAGGAAATATTATTTCCTGTTCGCATAAGGGGAAGGACGGCGATTAGTTCGTACTTCAATAATAATTAAAACTAAACCAATAAAGGAAAAACTACAAGCAATTTTCCATTCAAACCAGTCCGAACAAAATCCTCCGGCTAAAATAAAACCGAAGGAAACTACATCCAATGGTATCTTTAGCTTTTGTATGATTTTTTTCATAGGACTATCTCCTCTTTTTTGCCTCTTCCCCCTTCACAAATATTTTTCCAAGAACATTTTTGAAGCAAAATCAACTAAAAAAGTTCAAGATTGCATTCTTTTTAGTTTATAACAACAAACCCATTCAGTCAAGTTTTTCTGTTCTTATCAAAGAATGATTTTCACATCCACAGCCAGAGATTTTTTCCCGTTATTGTAAGTAATCACTGGATTGATATCAAATTCTCTTATCTGAGAAACTTCTAGTGCCAAGGAACTGACACCGAAGAATAATTCAGAAAGATCTTTTACATCATATGGATTTTGTCCGCGTGCTCCATTAAACAAAAATCCTAATTTTCCTTTCAATAAAGACTCTTGAATTTGGGAAGCCTCCAGTGGAAGAATTAAATAATCTACTAGTTTTAAAAATTCCGTATAAATTCCACCCAGACCATATATAATGACAGGACCAAAAACCTCATCTCGTTTAATTCCAATAATAAGTTCCATTCCCTTAGAAACCATAGATTCAACAATTAATCTACTATTAGGAAAATCTCTTTGCATCTGCGAAATTGATTTTTCCAATTGTTTTTCATCCTTAATATTCAAAACTACTCCTTGTCGATCAGTCTTGTGTAAAACTTTATCGTCATCCACTTTCAAAACGACTGGGTATCTGAAAGGAGTCAAACTACTATTAACTTTTTTACCTGGGTAAATATTGATGATTGGCACGGTATTTACTCCGTACATTTCCATAATCTCCCTTGCCTCAGAAAAATAGAGCGCTTTTCTTTTCTCTTTTTTAGCTTTTTCAATTATAGCCTCCGCTTCTTTTTTTCGTCTTTCATTAATTTTATATTCGAAATTTTTATTTATTGAAGAAGCATACAAATTCCATTTAAAATATTTATCCATAGCAAAAATAGCTTTTTCTGGGAACTGAAAATTACTAATATTATTCTCTCTCATCTTAGCAATCGCGCTTTCCACTCGCTCTCCACCCAAAAACACCGCTACCACAAGCTTTCCCGTCTTGTTTTTAAATTCAATAAGTTTGTCAGCAATTTTTTCCACAGGAGTCTGATCTTGTGGCGTTAAAATGCAGATAACTGAACCAATATTTTTGAGATTAGAAATAATTTCCAACGTTTTTTCATATCTATCCTCTTGAGCGTCTCCCAATAAATCTATCGGATTTTCCACTGAAGCTTCCTTGGGTAGATTTTCTTTTATTTTTTCTTTTATCTCATCTTTCAATTCTGCTAGCTTGATATTTTTTCCACCAAACGCATCAGCACTCAAAACACCCACACCTCCAGCGTTAGTAAGAACCACTGTGTTTTCATTTGTGATTTTCTTTTTCATCTTGACTATCTTAAATAAATCAAAAAGTTCTTCTAAGCTAGCGACTCTAACAATCCCCGTATTGTTAAAAACAGCAGAAATAATTTCATCATTCCCAGCTAAAGCCCCGGTATGCGAAGAAATAGCCTTTTGAGTTCTCTCATTTCGTCCAGCTTTAAGAATAATTACTGGTTTTTTTCTAGCCACTCTCTTGGCTATTCTTTCAAATTTTAAACCATCTTTAATACCTTCTAAATACATAAAAATAAATTCCGTTTTATCATCATTCTCCATAAACTCTAAAAGTTCTGATTCTCCAATTTGCATTTTGTTACCAACTGAAATTATATTAGAGAAAGCAATCCCCTCTTTTTTAGCAATGTCCATAATTGCCACCGCTAACGCTCCCGACTGAGTAATAAAAGATATATTTCCAGTATGAGGCATTCCGCCTGCAAAAGAGTTATTTAATTTATTCGCAGGGACAATGAAACCCAAACAATTCGGACCTAAAATATTAAGATTTTTTTTCTGCGCTAATGTTAACAGCTTTTCCTCAAATTCCTTTCCTTCTTTTCCAGTTTCAGAAAAACCTGCGGAAATAATTACATAATTTTTTATCCTATCTGCATTTTTTTCAATTTCGCCCAAAACAAATTTAGCTGGAATAGCAACTACGGCTAAATCAACCTCTGATTCTATATCAGAAAGACTATGGTAACATTTTTTTTCCAAGACTTCATCGTGTTTCGGATTTACTAGAAATACTTCCCCAGCATAACCTAAATTTAAGATATTTTTTGTAATCGCATTTCCCACTTTTCCTTGTTCGGCTGAAGCACCGACAATCGCAATTGATTGAGGATTAAAAAGTTTTTCTAATTTCATAAAAAATATATTTATTAAATTATTTTATTGTAATATTACATCTTTTGATTTTTTTTCCATTTCTTCTTCACCCAAAAGTCCATCAATAGAACCATAAAATTGAACTTCATTACTACTATTAGCAATTCCCCATTGAAGACATTCAGAAATATCCTTACTTTTGATATAAGCAGCTAAAAATCCACTAGCAAAAGAGTCTCCTGCTCCAGTAGAATCAACCGCTGATACTCCTAATCCATTAGCCGAGACTATTCCGTTTTTATTCATTGCCCAAGCTCCTCTTTTCCCATCAGTAATGACTACCACTTCTACTTCTAATTCTTGAAACTTTTTCAACAGAAATTCTTCCTGATTTAAATTTTGAGCAGAAATATTTTTATCTACTTGAGAAATAATTGCCATCGCTTCATCTTTATTAACAAATAATATTTCACACAGTGAAACAGCCTTAATAATTTCTACCGGATCTTCTTGAATATGCACTCCCCTGGGATTAAAAGCTATTTTTTTATTTTCTTCCTTGGCTAATTGAATAATATCTTCTAATTGGTCTTCCCATTTTCCACTAATATCGCCTAGAAAAATCCATTCTACCTCGCGAAAATTTTCCGCCTCTAACTCCAATTTTCCATTTAGACCCCGGTTAGAAAAAATAGTTCTATCAGCGCTTCTATAATCTACAATAATAGCCGATAAATCACTTTTAGCTTTCTCTTGAACTTTTATTAAACTCAGATCTACTTTATTCTTTCTTAATTCTTCTCTAATCCAAATACTGATTAAATCATCCCCAATCACTGAAGCACAAGCAACAGAAATACCTAATTTTACTAGTCCTACTGCTACATTTGCGGCTGAGCCACCTAAGGCTTCATACCTTTCTTGAATTTTATATTTAGCTCCTAATTCAAAAATAAATTTTTTTTGAGACATTAAATCATCTGGCGTTTCTACTACTTGACCTTCAGTTGTAGGAAAAAAAATATCCTTACCAGCTGATCCTAAGCATAAAACTTGATTTTTCATATTTAATTAAATTACTTTAAAAAATTATTTAAGCTAACTCGGCACTTATTTTAATTTATTTTTATCTTTCCTTTAATTGTTTTACTTTGATATTTTTATAACAATCCTGTTAACATTTTTTGAGGTTTTTCAATATCTAATATTTCTAAAATAGTCGGTGCAATATTACCTAAAACTCCGTCTGTTTTTAATTTTTTACCTTTAAACTCATCTCCTACCAACAAAAAGGGTACTGGATTTTTGGTATGAAAAGTATTAGCTTGCCCTACTTTTTCATCAAATAAATCTTCTGCATTCCCATGATCAGCTGTAATAATTAACCTTCCTTGTTGGCGTAAAACTTTTTTTGCTAAAATTTCAATTTGCTGATCCAAAACTTCGCAAGCCTTAATCGTCGCTTTTAAATCTCCAGTATGTCCAACCATATCAGCATTAGCAAAATTAATAGCATAAAAATCATAAGCTTCAGCTTGTAGTTTTTCTACTACTGTTTGAGTTATTTTTCTCGCTGACATCTGGGGTATCTTAGCATAAGAACTAATCTTTGGAGAAGGAATCATTATTCTATCTTCGTCATTAACTGGATCTGCATAACCACCATTAAGAAAATAAGTAATATGGGCGTACTTTTCCGATTCAGCAATATATAGTTGTTTGGATTTTCCTAGTGACATTGGCAACGTCCCCATTAAAGTATGTCCTCTCCAAACAGTATGCACATTTAAATCTGGTCCAAAATCAGTTAATGCCACAAAATATAAATTCTTAAGATGTTTTATCATTGGCATATCATCTTGACTAATTTCTTGCTGATGACTAGCAACAAATAGCTTAGAAAATTGTCTAGCCCTATCAGATCGTAAATTAAAAAAAATAACGCTATCTTCTTCTTTAATTTGAGCCACTGGTCCATTTTTTCCATAAATAACCGTCGGTAAAAGATACTCATCAGTTAAATTATTTTGATAAGCTTTTTCAATTGCCTCTTCAGGAGTTCTAGCTTTTTCTCCTTCTGCTAAAACGATTGCATTATAAGCTTTGGTTAAACGATCCCAATTTTTAGCTCGATCCATAGCATAAAATCTACCACTCAAACTCGCAATCCTACCGATACCCTCTTCTCTGATAATTTTTTGAAAGGCTTTTAAATGTTTTTTAGCACTTCTTGGATAAGAATCCCGACCGTCAGTAAATAAATGGCAATAGACCTCTTTTACTCCTTTGTCTTTTGCTAATTTAAGAATCGCCCGAAAATGATCTGGATCGCTGTGAGGACTATCATAGTTACCCATTAATCCCATAAGGTGACAATCTCCATCAGTATTTTTCAAACGATGAAACGCTCCCAAAATAGCTGGATTCATAAAAAAATCTCCGTTTTTAATACTTTCAGTTATATAATAAGAATCCTGATGAACAGTTCGACCAGCACCAATATTCATATGCCCAGCCTCAGAACCACTCATTTTATTATCCTCTAGTCCAACATCTTTACCAGTAGCTCCTAATTGAGTAGAAGGATAAAGTTCAAAAAGCCGATCTAGATTAGGCCTTTTAGCTAAGGTTACTGCGTTATATTTTGAAGCTCTCCCGATACCATAACCATCTAAAATAACTAGTAAAGTAGGGCTCTTAGATTTTATCATTTTTAATTGATTTTAATTTTTATTAAAACACTTAATAAGTTTTTCTAAAAAAATTTAATCAGAGAATTTTAGTTTTTTCTGTAGTCTTGATTTATACTTCTTTCTCTATTTTTAATAACCGATTATATTTACAGATTCTTTCTCCCCGACTTAGAGATCCAGATTTCATATATTCAGCACCAACTCCGACTGCTAAATCAGAAATAAAATCGTCCACTGTTTCTCCACTACGATGAGAAATAACAATTTTCATTTTATTTTTTTGAGCCAACTTAACACACTCAACTGTTTCACTTAAGCTTCCGATTTGATTAGTTTTAATTAAAACAGCGTTACAAGCTTTTTTAGCGATAGCCTTTTCCAAACGTTTAACATTAGTAACTATTAAATCATCTCCAATAGTCATAACCTTTCCTCCAATCTTCTCGTTCATAATTTTCCAACCATCCCAATCATTTTCATCTAATCCATCCTCCACAGAGATAACATTATATTTATCAATCCATTCATTGTAAATATTAATCAACATTTCTTTATTTAGCATTGAGTTCTCTGGTTTGAAAATATATTTATCTTCTTTTTCATCAAAAAAAGAATTAGCGGCCGCATCAATCCCAATATTTAACTCTACGCCTTTTTTATATCCAGCCTTTTCAATCGCTAGATTAATAAATTCAAGCGCTTTGGCGTTACTTTCTAATTTAGGAGCAAAACCTCCTTCATCTCCAACTGAAATAGAAAATCCGTTACTAGATAATATTCCAGAAAGCGTGTGAAAAACTTCACTGCCCGCTCGTAGCTGTTCGCTAAACTTTTCAACACCACTAGGAACTAATTTATATTCTTGAATACTTAATCCAGAATCACTATGCTTACCTCCGTTTAAAATATTAAACATCGGCATTGGTAAAGTGAATTTTTCGCAACTAAAATCGTAAGTTTTAGCAATATATTTGTATAAAGGAATTTCTTGCTCCATTGCAGCTGCCCGAGCACAGACTAAAGAAACTCCCACAATAGCATTGGCTCCTAAATTAGACTTATTTTCCGTTCCATCTAATTTAATCATTTTTTCATCTATTTCTTCTTGACTTCTAACTTCTGTACCGATGATTATTTTAGCAATTTTATCATTAATATTGTTAATTGCCTTAAGTACTCCTTTTCCACCATAACGATTAGCATCACCATCCCGAAGCTCTACAGCTTCATAAGCTCCAGTAGAAGCACCACTTGGAACTCCCGCTTTAGCTTTTAAACCAGAATGTAATTCAATTTCTACTTCAATAGTAGGATTACCTCGAGAATCTAAAATTTCCCTTGCTTGAATGTTGCGTATTTTTGACATATTTTTAAAATTTAATTTAAAGCATTAATTATTTTTTTAATTTAACTTTTAAGTTTTCTTTTTTACATTATAGCACATTTACTTTCTATTTTCTAAAACTTCAATCCCTGGCATCTTCTCACCTCCCAAATAAGCCAGCATTGCACCGCCACCAGTAGAAACAAAACTAATTTTGTTCATTGCTTTATTCTTTTCTACTATTTCAATTGTTTCTCCTCCACCAATTACCGTGTATGCTCCTGAAGCCAAAATTGCCTCTAAAATTTCATTGGAACTTTTAGCATATTTCTTTTCTTCAAATTTTCCGGTCGGACCATTCCAGACAATAGTTTTAGCCGAAACAATCAGAGCCTTAAATTGAGCTAAAGTTTTATTACCAATATCTAAACGATTGTCTATAAAATCCAACGGTAAAATAACTTTCTCAGAAAATTTAATTTTTTCATCTAAAGCTTCGTTAGCAATTTTCCCTCCTACTAAAATAAAATCATAATTAGTTTCAAAAAAATTAATCACCGGTAATTTAGTTTTTATTTTTGCGCCACCAATAATTGCTATTGCTGGTCGTTCAAAATTATTTTTTATCTTTTCCATTTCGGCTATTTCTTTTTGTAGCCGAAAACCTGCATAGCTAGGCAGTATTTTAGCCACTCCAGTTACCGAAGCTTGATCACGATGAGAAACACTAAAAGCATCGTTGATAAAAATATCGAAATTTTCAGCTAATTTTTGAGAAAACTCTTGATTATTGTTTTTATCCCCAAGATGAAATCTTACATTTTCTAATAGAAGTATCTCTTCTCGCGATATTTTATTTATTTTTTCTCCAATACAATCAGAAATAAAATTAATTTTTTTACCTAGAATTTTCTGTACATCATCTTTTATTTGAGCTAGAGAAAATTCTGATTTAACCATCCCCTCTGGTCTTCCGAGATGAGAAAGTAGAGCTACTTTAGCTCCTCGACTTAATAAATAATTTATTGTTTCTTGAGCAACTTTAATTTTAAAATCTTCTTTTACCTTCTCGTTTTCTAAAGCTACATTAAAATCTACTCTCAATAAGACCTTTTTATTTTCTAATTCAGCTTCTTGAATTCTTCTTATTTTCATATTTTTTTCTTATAATCTAGATTGATTTGTTTGAATTATTTTATTAAATATCTGTTTTTTTATTATACCCCTATTTATCTTTCTTAATCTACTACATTTATATTTAGTTTTAATTATTTTTTACACACGATTTCCACAAACCAATTTTTTGTTTTCGTGCTAAATTTTCAGCTTGATAAAATTTAGTTTTATAATGAATATTAGGTGGATAAGGCGTAGCACGAGCAAAACCTAATTGTACTAAAGTTAAATCTACTAAATTATTACCTAACCAGACATAACGCAATAAACGACCGTATTTATCACGGTTAGTTACATCTTTTTCTAAACGAACTATTTTTCCAGCGACTAATTTTTTATTTTCCTGGCTAGCTTCTGGTCCAAAACATTGAATAGCTGTGTGCGGTTTGACTGTCTCTGGAGTATCCATGCCAATATACCTCACTCGCTCTCCACCTTCAATCTCAATTGTATCACCATCAATAACTCTCGCAACTTTATATTTTCCAATATAAGCTACTTGAGAAATTTTATCTTTAACTACTTTTTCAGTTAGTTGATTTTGATGATAATTATTAACTGCTAAATTATTTTTTCCGAGCTGAAAACCAATTACTATTCCAATAAGAAAAATAAGACCAATTAATCCAAGCGTTTTAATTTTTATTGACTGGTTGAGCATTTAAAATTATTTCTATTTATCTTAAGTTGTATTTTACAGTTCTAAGTAACTTAAATTGCCAATCACTCTTTTATTTTATACTAAAGATTTCAAACTATCAATTGATTCTTACTTTTTAAAAAATTTATTTCTTTAATCTATTTTTTTTAAGAACTATTTATTTACAATTTGATTTCTAGCTATTAACCTCCTACTTTCTAGAATAAAAATAAGCAAGGTAATACATTTAATTATTTAAGAAGTTATCTGCTATTTTATTGACTAATTTCAATTAAATCAGTAGACTACTAATAGTTCATTTTCAATTTAAAGATTCTCAAATAAAACTAAGGAGCAAAGAATGAAATCAATAATTATGATGAGTAAATCAGAATTACTGGCTTTGG
>VAPM010459310.1_pt1 | contig 18772 bp, 17 predicted proteins | sample 3395091 | NCBI WGS metagenome assembly VAPM01 (sample SAMN08290445, study PRJNA428436) | hydrothermal vent metagenome | isolation source: Deep-sea hydrothermal vent chimney 3 | place: Pacific Ocean: Juan De Fuca Ridge | reverse complement strand
TCAACATCTAAATACAAGACTTGCCATTTCTTGCAAACGGCGGTTTCACAACAATAGCCGTCAGTTGCTTACCCCTTATTTCCACCTTACAGGTATTACCAATGTTTGATGTTACCCGGGCAAATGCAATGGCCTTGCCAACCGTTGGAGAAAAGCTACCACTGGTAATCTCTCCACTTTCCAAACCATCAACAAAAACTTTTTGATGGTTTCGCAATACACCTTTGTCTTCCAGGACTAAACCAACCAGTTTAATCTCAACACCCTGCTCACGTTGTTGCTCTAAAACGGCACGGCCAATAAAGTCCCGGTCTGCTGGTTGCCACGCAACAGTCCAGGCCAACGCGGCTTCTAATGGCGTAATGGTTTCATCCATGTCGGAACCATATAAATTCATACCCGCTTCCAGACGTAAGGTATCGCGTGCACCTAAGCCGCAAGGCACTACTTCCTGTTCGGCCAGCTTGGCCCAGAATGTAGAGGCATGTTCTTTTGGTAACATGATTTCATAACCGTCTTCACCCGTGTAACCGGTACGTGCAACCGCAATTTCACCCATATTGCTATCGTTAACAAACTTTATAAAAAATACCGCGGTATCTTTTATTTGTGCAGTAGTCTCCACACCCAGCGCAAGGTGTGCCTTTTCTCGTGCATTGGGGCCTTGCACGGCTATCATGGTGAGTTCATCACGTACTGTAATAACCACGCCAAAGGCTTCGGCTCGTTTATTAATCCAGGCCAAATCTTTTTCGCGGGTGCTGGAGTTTACAACCATGCGGAAAAAAGTATCCGTCACATAATAAACAATAAGGTCATCAATCACGCCACCCTTTTCATTAAGCATGCAGGAGTATAATGCTTTACCTTTATCCTTTAAGCGATCAACATTGTTGGCTAACAGGTAGCGCAAAAAATCGCGTACCTTATCACCGGTTAAATCCACCACAGTCATATGCGAAACATCAAACATCCCTGCATCACTGCGTACAATATTATGCTCTTTAATTTGTGAACCATAATTAATCGGCATATCCCAACCACCAAAGTCCACCATCCTGGCACCTTGTGAAATATGCATATCATATAAAGGGGTACGTTTACCCATAAGTTTGCTACCTTTTAAGTTTGTGCACTTTTATTTTTGAATATCTTCTGCGTGATAAGAGGAGCGCACCATCGGTCCCGCCTTCACCCAGCTAAAACCTAACGCACGTGCTTCGTCTTCATAGGCTGTGAATTCAACCGGTGACAAGTAACGCTGCACGGGCAAGTGGTAACGACTGGGACGTAAATACTGCCCCATTGCTAAACGATGCACGCCGACGGAACGCAAATCTTTTAATACCTGCATCACTTCGTTGCGCTCTTCTCCCACACCCAACATGATGGCTGACTTGGCTTCGACCGCCTCTTGTGCGGCAGCCATTTCCAGTAAATCCAGACTGCGTTTGTAATCAGAACCCTTGCGCACGCTCTTGTATAAAGACGGCACGGTTTCAACGTTATGGCCCCACACCATTTGAGTATCCAGTGCATCACAACGCACCTGATTTAAACCGTCCATAATAATATCAATAGCCATAGCCTGTTTGCGGTGAAAGTCGGAGGTTAATAGTTCAATCCCCATATCCGCTTTACCTTTACGTAAGGCAATAATGGTATCGGCAAAAACTGATGCACCGCCATCATCCAGATCATCCCGATTAACACAAGTGACCACCACGTAATCCAGCCCCATTTTAATCGAGGCATCGGCAACACGCTGGCCTTCGAGTTCATCGAACCAGGTGGGCTTGCCGGTTTTAACCGCACAGAAACCACAGGCACGCGTACAGGTGTCGCCTAAAATCATAAAGGTCGCGGTGCCAATACTCCAGCACTCACCAATATTCGGGCAACGTGCTTCTTCGCAAACCGTATGCAGAGTATTGCTATGCACCATTTTTGAAGTTTGTGCATAAGTGGAATTATTACCTAACGACTGACGGATCCAGATTGGCATACGGCTGGTATTCGGCTGATCCGAGAAATCGAAAACGGGTTTAACAGAGTGCGTGGTCATTAATATGTTTAATCCGATAATTTAATACAAAAAAAAAGGGCGACAAAAATATACGCACTGGCATCTATTGCACTGGCACATACTTTTGTCGCCCCTCTGTCCCGTTAACCTGAGAGCTTAAGCCCCTTCGGCGTTCTGGCTAATATCCTTAAGTATATATATAAGGTATAAATTAGCTGAATCTCTCCAGAGACAACTTTTATCCTGCGGTCCTTTTGCCTGAGCGTTTCCGAGCGGGTTGCGCCTTCGGCGTTTCACATAGTAAGTGCTTACTTACCTATGCAAAATCTCTCCCACAGAACATAACGTTGAAGCTATATTTTAGTCGTTTAAGGGGTGAAAACCAAGCGCTGAAGAGAATATTTATGCTTTCTTGTCCCGCTCTTCGCGCATTAAAAACCATAAAATAGGCAAAGTACCAATCACAAGAAACAACGCTGAGGGTGCGGCCAGTTCCAGCATTTCTTCGCTGGCTTCAATCCAGATACGGACCGGTAAGGTATCAAATCCGGTTGGGCGTAATAAAAAAGTGGCAGGAAGCTCTTTTAGTGTGTCAATAAATACCAGCACCCACGCACTCATCATGCCGCTGCGAATAATAGGTAAGGTCACACGACGCAGATTTTGCCACGCCGTCGCGCCCAGACTACGACCCGCCTGCTCAATAGACGGTGTTAATTGTTGCGCGGCTGATTCCTCGGCCTGAATGGCTAAAGGCAAAAAGCGAATCATCATTGCAAGCAATAACACAATAAAACCACCGTAGATAACAGGAACCACCGCCAGCACAAAAGCAAGAATACCAAGTGCAATGACTGGCCCCGGTAAGACAAAGCCGACACTGGAGACATGTAAATAAAACTGGCTTAATATATTACGCTTGCGTGCATGGTATAAAGCAACCGGCAAGCCAATAATGACTGTTAACGTTGCTGCCGCAATGCTGATAAATAAAGAGTTACCCACGTAACCCCAGAATACGCTAGTGATTAAACCATCAACCAGAGCTTGCCAACTCCATGACAACATCCACGCCAATGGCAGGATAAAAGAAAAAATTGAAATTAAACCTAACCAGAACCAAATCGCAATGGTTTCCAGACGTGTCGCTTTTTTGGGTTGAATACGCCCGGTTTTGCCTGACCCATAATAACGTTGCCTATTTCTAAAAAAGCGTTCCAGAATCAAAAAAGTTAAACTAAGAAACACCAATACCAGACTTAAACCTGCCGCGGCTTCATAGCTGTCCCGACCATTCATTTGCATATAAATACTTAAAGTAAAGGTCTGGTAGCGCAACATACTCACGGCACCAAAGTCCGATAATGTGTGCAATACAACCAGTGCTAAACCCGCAGCAATGGCTGGCCGCATTAAAGGTAAACTGACCCTCCAGAAAACCTGAAAAGCATTTAAACCATGCAAGCGAGCAACTTCTTCAAACTCACGTTGCGACCGTGATAAAGCTCCACGCACCAGTAAAAATACATAAGAAAATCCGGCAAGTGATAAAACAAAGGTTACGCCAAAAATATTATACAGCTCGGGAACAACACTTTGTGCACCAAAAATAAAATGCCATAACTGGCCTAACCAACCTTCATCTTCTAACAAGCTGGTATAGATATGAGCAAAAACATAGGTAGGAATGGTTAACGGTAAAACCATCAACCAGATAGATAACTTACGGCCGACAAAATCACGCCGACTAACCCAGTATGCAGCAGAAACACCTAATATAAAGCAACCAATGGCAACAAGAATAGATAAAGTTAAGGTGTTCCAGAGCAGTTCCGGCAGCCGTTGCGTCCACAAAGATTGCCAGCCTTCAGCAGACAACTGGCCACTACTATAAATAACAAAAACCAGCGGGATAGCCGCAAGTACAACAACAGCGGGTGCCAGACCACTGCGCAATGTTATACGTTGCACAAATGGTAATTCTGTAAAATTTTTATAATGTACGGCTAGTGACATATTTTGTTTTTTTAACCACAACGAAGAGCACTGCATGGGCAGGCTCTCCGTTGTGGTTAATTATTTTTATTTTTCATTCAATTTAAGGCATGCCCACCGATTCAATTAAATCAATCGTTGCATTACGCTCTTCCCCCAGCTTATACATTGAAACCGGCGCCACTTTAAAACTACCTACTGGCGGTAACATTGATGCCGCGGGCACATCATCTCTTGTTGGGTATTCACGATTCACTTCCGCAAATATTTTTTGTCCTTCAGCTGAACTAACATAAGCCATAAACTTCATTGCCAAATCTTTGTGCTTACTGTGTTTGGTAATCGCTGCACCAGCCACATTCCAGGCAATACCCATTGGTTTTCCATCTTCTGATTCCTGATCGGGCATTAATATGCGAATGGGGGCGTTTGGATTTTTATTTAAATAACGGTAAATATAATAATGATTAACCAGACCAACCACCTTCTTACCCTTGGCAACGGCTTTAACAATTTTGCTGTGCTTATTATAAACACGGCCTTTGCTGTTTTGTTTTAAGCCTTTTAGCCATGCAAGGGTTCTTTCCTTGCCTGCAGACAACATATAAACCGTTACACCTGCAATATAACTTTCATTACTGCTGTGAGTAATCGCAATTTTTCCATCTAAACGAGGATCAGCCAGGTCAAAAACAGATTGAATAAAATCAGTATCTTTTGCTTTCGTATTCACAACCAGAACACGTGCCCGAGCCGATAAACCTAACCAGTTATTATCCTTACCACGAAACTGTGGCTTAATGGCAGCTGCAATTTTATTTGTGACTGGTGCGAACAAACCTGCAGTGTTACCACGCTGCAAATTACCGGCATCATTGCTGATATAAATATCCGCATCGGTACGTGCCTTTTCAAGCTTTAGCTTGTTTAATAGTGACGTTGAGCTGCCGGTATGAATAACCACTTTAATCCCGGATGCCCTGGTAAAGGCGGCAACCACTGGCTTGACAAATTTATCACTGCGCCCGGAATAAACGACCAATGCCGCATCGCCCGCACTCATCGCCGAGCCACTGAATACAACGGTACTAATAACCAGAATCGTTGCTATAAATCTCTTAAATAACCGCGTAAATGATATTGTTATATTACTCATTATGACACCTTAATATATAGTTGAAATAACCCGATTCCTGCTTAACTATAACATAAATGATAATGATTCTCATTAAGAAAAGCAAATATTATTTTTTACTTATATAGCTTCACTAAAAACTGGATGTATTTAGTGTGAATTGAACCACACATCTTGTATCAATCAATAGCTTAAGATAATGTTGAGCAAACTACTCAATATAGTTTTAGGGAGCGAGACATTGAAATTGGGGATAAGTCAGGAAGCAAACCCACAACAGGCTGTTGTGGAAAATGCACATACCAGAAATAAAACAAACTCACCACTAAAAACACATCACTCCAGGTCCCCCATATTTCATACCCGGGTAACTCGGCTGGATCGCTGGTTAACGCTAAAAATGCTTGAAGTGGTTGGCAACCCGCCTATCCGCGTCAGTCTATGGGATGGCATTGAAGCGAGCCTGCCCTGCGAAGATCCGGTGGCTGTTTTAGTCTATTGCGACCGTGGTGCACTGTTAAAAACCATTATCGACCCCGAGCTGCACTGGGGCGATTTATACTGCTCGGGGCGGGTAGAATTTAAAGGCGATATGGCCAAATTTATGGAAACGGTTTACCTTGGGATCAGCGGCCGGGGTAAGGGAAGCTGGCTAAGGAAACTGGTACTTTGGCTCGGACACCGCCGCATATTTAACTCTGTCGACAAAGCCAAAGAAAATATTTATCACCATTACGATATTGGTAATGAATTCTACAAACTCTGGCTTGATAACGAAGAAATGCAATATACCTGTGCCTATTTTCCTGATAAGGGTATGACACTGGAACAAGCACAAACAGCCAAACTACACCATATCTGCCGCAAACTGCAATTAAAACCAGGCGATACTGTCGTAGAAGCCGGCTGCGGCTGGGGTGGCCTCGCCCGCTTTATGGCCAAACACTATGACGTAAAAGTAACAGCCTATAACATTTCAAAACAGCAGGTGATGTATGCACGCCAGCGCGCAGAAGAACAAGGTTTATCTGCACAAGTGGAATATGTTTTAGATGACTATCGGAATATACAGGGCCAATTTGATGTATTCGTGTCAGTTGGCATGCTGGAGCATGTTGCCAAACGCGACTATCGTGAACTGGGCGAAGTGATTAAACGCTGTATGAAGCCCAATGGCCGTGGACTAATACACAGTATTGGGCGCATCATCGCCGGGCCAATGAATGCATGGATAGAACGCCGCATTTTTCCCGGAGCCTGCCCACCAACATTAAGTGAAGTCATGCAAATTTTTGAACCTAACGCGATCACGGTTTTAGATGTAGAAAATATCCGCCTGCATTACTCACGCACATTACAACTATGGGCCGAGCGTTATGAAAAAAACAAGGAAGCCATTGTTGAGCTAATGGACGAAGAATTTTTTAAAGCATGGGGACTTTACCTGCACGGCTCAACGGCAGCTTTTAATGTTGGTGAACTGCAATTATTTCAGCTGGTATTCAGTCATACTGAAAACAACAATATTCCCTGGTCTCGCCTGCATATTTATGATGCTGACCATGCACCTAATAAATTCAAATTAACAGTCGTGCCAGCCGAGGTAGAATAAACCCTGTGCAAACAAATTACGATGTACTGATTATTGGTGGTGGGCCAGCCGGTTCAACGCTGGCATGGGCTCTTAAAAATACCGGCCTGAAAATCGCTATTCTGGATAAACAAACATTCCCACGCCAAAAAGTATGTGCCGGCTGGGTCACCCCTGAAGTGATGCGCATGTTAAATATCAATCTGGATGACTACGCAACCGGCCGTATTCTGCAAAAAATAACGGGCTTCAAAATTAGCCAGCTTGGGCAAAAACAGGTTGAATCACATTATCCGGGCGAGCCCGTCAGTTATGGTATTCGCCGTATTGAATTTGACGACTACCTGTTACAGCGATGTGGAGCCGAGCTGATACTCGGTGAAGCCTTTAAAAAAATGGATAAAACCAGCAAAGGCTGGCAGGTGAATGATAAATACAATGCAAAACTGATCGTCGGTGCTGGTGGGCACTTTTGCCCGGTCGCGCGTGCCATTGGCTCTAAAGGGGTCAGTGAACTCGCGGTTGCCGCACAGGAAATTGAATTTGAAATGACCACACAACAAAAACAAAACTGCACGATAAAAGAAGAAGTACCTGAATTATTCTTTACCCCGGATCTGGCTGGCTATGGCTGGGTTTTTCGCAAAGGCGATTATTTAAATATCGGTCTGGGGCGTGAAGATAAAAGCAAGCTTTCCAGTCATGTAAAAAGTTTTTGTGAGCAGCTGATATCAGCGGGGAAAATTCCAGCAGATATTAGTGATAAATTTAACGGCCATGCCTACTTACTCTACCCGCACGCAATTCGGGAAATGGTTGCAGATAATGTCTTACTGATTGGAGATTCCGCTGGCCTTGCTTACCCCCAAAGTGGCGAAGGCATTCGACCCGCAATCGAATCTGCCATTCTTGCTGCACGTGTGATTCGTGGCAGCAATGACGTTTACAGCCAGGATTGTTTGCAGGCATACAATAACATGATGGAATTACGCTTTGGCCGTCGTTTACCAAAACCGGAGCTCATGGAGCGCCTGCCAATGTTTATAAAAAAATTTGCAGCCAGTCAGTTAATGAAAACCAGGTGGTTCACCAGGAATATTGTTACCGATAAATGGTTTTTACAATCACATCAAACACCACTCACAACGCTTAAATAATCACTTCTTGTCGTTGCGCGCGATAGCGAAGCAATCAACTTTCCTATGTGAAACTGAAGAAGTAGCGGGCAAAAACTATTCAAGATAATGACGCTGCCATGCCATATACAGACTATGCGCATATTCCGAGTAGCTAATCTTGTCAGTAAAACTGCCTGGATAAATCGCATCATAAAGATAATAATTTACCCGATTATTTCTACTCCGGACAAAGCGCCAAAGCATATCCAGCAAGGTAAACGGCTTACGCCATTCAAAAGTATCCTGCGCTTCATAATGCAAAAATACCGGCAAAACAGGTATACCGGTTTGTAATGAAATATCAAACGCACCATAATGAAATCTTTCAAAAATGCGTCTTCCTTTACACCCCCCTTCCGGAAACAATGCAATATTTTTACCTTGCTGCAATGCGGCTATCATTTGTTCAACAGCCGCATGACGCGAATCCGCATTGTCACGTTTAACATAAATTGTATCGGCAACATAGCTGATGCGCCCAATCAGGAACCAGTCACGTACGCCCTGCTTTGCAAGTGGATGAACATCAAATAAAGCGGGAATAGCAAAATCTTCCAGAGCAGAAGGATGATTGGCAATAAGAATGAACTGTTCAGGTAATGGTTTTGTATTTTTCTCATGCAAATACAATTTTATACCAAGGGCACGAATAAAAAACCGGCACCACATTCGTGATAACTTATGATAAAAAGAAGTAATAAACCGCTTCGGCAGCCATGAAATAGAAAATAAGAAAAAAGTCAGGATAGACAACTCAAACCAACACCAGACCAGCCATACAATACGCGCAAAGGATGCTAACATTATTAATTATCTTCTTTTTATTTAGTCTGTTTTAAAGTATAGACAATAAAAGCCACACTGGTTAGTCTATATTTCAGGTACATGGTTTTTTCAAACAGTAATATTATGCCCGGTAATTAAAATGCTTCTTTATACTGTCATCTTAACGTCATCCATCTGTCACACAGATAATTTAAGTTTTAAATGCAAATATGCTTTTAACTATAAATTATGTATGGAGACTTTCATTATGCTATCAAAAATATTAACCATCGGCTCAATCACACTCGCAATGGGTTGCTCAATGGGTGTTATTGCAGATCAGGATCACTCTGAAGACACTTTCAGCTTTAAACCCATCAAAGAATCAGCCAACAGTGCAAACTGGAATCCCTCCACTCCCTGGAAATTGCCAGAAGGTTATACTCAAACACTCGTATCCGGTGAAGCAAACCTGAATATTTATGACGGTGGTCGTAATGACTGGCCGGATATGAATACCGTAAATGAAACAGGTATTAAGCGTGGTCGCTATATGTACCGTACACATGAAGTCCGTAATGTACCTGAAGGCGGCGCCATCTCAGTTATTGATCTAAAAACAGGTAAAACTAAAATTCTTGCTCAAAATATTAGCTGGAATGCTGTCGATGGCATTCGCTGGACACCATGGGGAAGCCTTTTATTCGCGGAAGAAGTAGCCAGTGGCCGTTTATTTGAAATTATTCTTGATCCAGATGATCCAGCAACCGCAGTTAAAGTCATTGATCACCCTGCGGTTGGTCGACTCGCACATGAAGGGATCGATATTGATTCAAATGGTAACCTCTACGTTGTGGATGAACACCGTGGTCGTAGTACCGGCTGCAGCGGTATTATACCTTGTGGTGGTGGTATTTATAAATTTGTACCGAACCAATACGGTGACCTTTCTTCAGGCTCTTTATATGTGCTTGGTATTACCGCCAATACACGCCGAGATAATACCGGTCAGGGTGAATGGTTAGGCCCTATCGATGCATCGCATGCACGTGAATCCGGTAGCGACTTCGGCGGAGCAAGCTACCAACGCCCGGAAGATATTGAAATCATTGACAACAAATTATACGTTGCTGTTACAGAAGGCCCCCGTGATGAATACGGCAAGGAATATTATGAAAGCCGCGTTATCTCAATCGACCTGAAGAACATGATGGTAACCAACTTTGTTAAACCTGGTGTGAATGTAGCCGTTGAAACAGGTAAACCCGGTAAAGTCGGCTTTCAAACAGGGTTTGACAGTATTGACAACCTTGCAACATCACCAGATGGCAGGCTGGTCATGATTGAAGACAACAAACCATCTGATATCTGGTTTGCAAGCACCAAAGCAACGAAATCCGGCGCATCAAAAAAAGTGGATTTATTTGCATCACTCACCGACCCTGCTGCTGAAGGTACCGGCATTTACTTTAACCCGGATGATCCAGCAACACTTTATGTCAATATTCAACACTCCGCAGCTGAAGATGGTGATGGAACCTGGGCAATTACACGTAGCAAAGATAAAAATCATTAACCCGCAGCAACTGAATTAACCGCTTTAGACAAAAGAGCCATTTAAAATTTAAATGGCTCTTTTTAATAATTTCTTTTAAGTTTAATCTACCTGTCATAAAAACAACATTTAAACCGGGTATCGTATTTGTATTTAATAGACAAATACATATGAATACCGAGACCAAAAAGAAAAACAGCCAATACTCAACTTTGCTTCTAAACCATCAATGGCATGCAAAAGTTATCGGCTTCCTGGTTGGCATTTTAATGCCAGGAATATATTTCTGGATTATTGGTGGTATTGTAAATTTGCTGGCACATCTTTATACCCATGTTCTCACTGACTGGGCGGAAGGTGCAGAAAAAATGATTAAGGAAGTTGTCATCATGCTGGCAGCACTTGAACTTATAAGAACACTGCAATCCTATCTGACTCTTGGGCGGGTAAAAGTAACCTTTATTCTGGATGCCGCACTGGTTGTTCTTATCGGTGAGTTAATCAGTTTGTGGTATGGCGAATACAATGGTTCCGATGTCATTATAAATATATCCGTTATATCAGTGCTTACGGTTCTTCGTATCATCACCACTAAATATTCTCCCGACGACAATTAATAATAATGTAATAAATACGTCATCTTCTTGTCATCTGGAATAGATAAATTGAACCAAACAATTTCAATTTATGGAGAGAAAAATGGCAATCATGGCTTGCGATGTCGCTAACTTGTTACAAAAGAAAGATAAATACACTGTCTTTATAGCAGAAGACGAAGACACCAAACAGCTTTGCTATAAATTACGCTATGATATTCTTGCAAAAAAAATTGCTATCGAAACATCCAGTACACAGAGTATTCTGAATAAAGATAAATTCGACGACCATAGCCACCAGCTGGTTGTTTATGATAATCGAATTAATGAAATTATTGCTACAATCCGTTTACTGGACAATGATGGCCGTAAAAATACCGGTATATTTTATTCTGAAACAGAATTTGATTTAAGCAATATCATTAATCATGATATTAATTTTTTAGAAGTTGGCCGCAGCTATATTCACCCTGCTTATAACCCTGGAACCGTGTTAGTCATGTTATGGCGAGGAATCGCAGATCTGATTATCAGTAAGAAAATTGATTACCTCATAGGTTGTGCAAGCATCCCTTTATCCAGCGGTGATAAATACATTAGCAGTGTTATGAGCCATATTCAGAAACACCATTATGCACCCGAATTCCTGCGTGCACATCCTCTGGTTCCACTTCGTTTAAACCAGAATCTGCCACATGCAGGTGATGCTATTTTACCAGCACTGTTAAAAGCCTATGTACGACAAGGTGCCCTGGTTTGTGGGCAACCTTACTGGGATGCATCTCTTGGTATGGCCAATGTATTTGTCTTATTAGAAGCAGGTAAAATAGTTAACCGGTATTTAAAACACCCTGTAAACACAAAGCAACCACTAGTGACAAGTTGATATTTAGCTATAGCCACCTTCCTTAAGGTTCTTAAAGCCCACCGTATCGTCAACAAACATCCAGAGTAATTTTGCTATCATCTCTGGCGCAATCACCGTATGCCGGTTATTACTTTCCTGCATACTTTTACGCAATTCAGAACGGGTGTTTTTATCACCGGTTAAATCAAAAATAATATCAATCTCTTCTCCCATTTCAATAACACCCAGCGCATTATCAAAAACAGGTACTCCATTTTGCTGAAAGCCCAACGCAACCGCTGAATCCAGATGCCGGTGCGCAACAGCTGCGATCTCAACCGGCTTACCTCCTTCCTGAATCATTTCAAGAAAAGCTTCGGCAAAGTCCTCGCCAACATTTCCTAAACCCAATAACGCTACTTTGATTTTTTCACTCATTTTTGTAACCCCAATTATCATTTATTAAGATTGTTTTCGGCCAAAAAGATAAACACTTGAGGAATATATGGGTATTTTGGGCTATTTAATGGGTTTTTCGCTGCAATACATGCAAAACAGCTTTATCTGCTCAGACAAAGTACCGATCAGGACATCGACAGGTTACCTTTAACAACCTGGCTAACAGTAAGACCTTGAACCAGAATGGAAAAAGCAACAACAAGATAGGTGATGGCGAGGATAACCTCTCGCTCTGGCCCCAACGGTAATGACAAAGCAAGCGCAATGGAAATACCACCACGCAAACCACCCCAGGTCATAATCTCAATCACTCTCGGGCTAAAACTGCGCAACCTGCTTAATAATTTAACCGGGAAAGCCACGCTCACAAAGCGTACACCCAATACTAAAGGAATAATTGCCAGAGTAATTAAAATATATTCCATTTTGAATGCCAGCACTAAAACTTCCAGCCCGATAATCACAAATAACACGGCATTGAGTATTTCATCCACCAGCTCCCAGAAATTATCCAGGCGGAATTGGGTAGCTTCACTCATTGCATACTGACGGCCATGGTTACCAATTAATAATCCAGCAACAACCATTGCGATAGGCCCAGATAAGTGTAGCGCATGCGCCAGAGCATAACCTCCCATCACCAGTGCAAGGGTTAGCATAATTTCTACCTGATAATTATCAACCGTACGCAACATGCTAAAAGCAATGTAGCCAATGAGCAAACCATAGACGATGCCACCTATGGCTTCCTGAACAAAAAGTAAAGCAACACTGGCAACCGTGGGTTCGGTTCCACCAACGGCAATACCCAGCAACACAACAAAAATCACCACACCGATACCATCATTAAACAATGACTCACCAGCAATTTTAACTTCCAGACTTTTTGGCGCACCCGCTTGTTTCAATATACCCATTACCGCAATAGGATCCGTTGGCGAAATAAGTGCACCGAATAACAAACAATAAATATAGGAAATCTGCAAGCCAAATGCAGACAACACCAGCCAGGTTAAACCACCCACCAGAAAAGTAGAAACAACAACACCAAACGTTGCCAAAGACAATACCAGCCATTTTTGCTGCGCAAGATCTTTTAAATTAACATGCAAAGCACCCGCAAACAGTAAAAAACTCAACATACCGTTCATTAATGTCTGATGGAAATCAATACCACGCAGAATACTCTCGGCATAAACGAATAAACTTTCAAGACCTAATTTACCGGCAATGATCAGGCCAGCCGAAATAATCAACGCAATCAGCATAATACCGATTGTTGTTGGCAGTTTAATATAGCGATAATTAATGTAGCTAAACAACGCAGCGAGGGTAATAAGAATTGAAAGTGTATTCAGTATGTCCATATTTTTTATTTTATCAGTTTAGTCTGGTCTGAATTTAATTAAAATGGGAATCTAAACTGGCAAAACGGGATAAATCCCCCGTTAACCCCATCGCCTGTTTTATCAGCGTATTTTTAACTATAGGTAAATTATTAATCATATTCATACCACTGTTTCGCAATTCCCGAACAAGACCCAGTTCACTACCAAACATATTTTTTAAACCATCCATTGCAACCATCATTGCAAGATTGTCGGCTTTGCGCCAACGCTCATAACGACGTAACACCGACTTTGAATTAATGGCTTTCGCCCCGTTAGACGCATCGACCAGGGTTTGCGCCAGAGCAGCCGCATCGGCCAGCCCTAAATTAACACCCTGCCCCGCCAAAGGGTGAATAGTATGCGCCGCATCACCCAGCAACGCTAAATTAGGCTTGATATAATTATCAACAGCAAAGAAACGTAAGGGGAAAACACCGCGATCGGCACAACTTAAAATTTCGCCCAAAGTATTATCAGATGCAATGCACAAGGCTTTTTTAAATTCAGACTCATCCATATTTTTTAATTCATCAGCATGTTCCGGTGTAGTAGACCAGACAATCGAACTATAGCCTTCAGTCAGTGGTAAAAAGGCCAATGGCCCATTCGGCATAAAACGTTGCCATGCTGTTTCCTGATGTGGCTTTTCTGTTTTAACATAAGTCACCAGTGCAGCCTGATCATAATCCCAGCCACGTACCATAATATTCGCTTGCTGACGCACCCACGAACGACTGCCATCTGCACCGACTAATAAAGATGCCGTTATCACTTTATCATTCTCAAGCAACAAAACAATCTGCTCGTCATTCTCAATCATTTTTTTACAGGAAGCAGGGGCAATAACCGTTACATTTTCAAATGATTTTAAATGCTGCTGCAATGCATGCTGCATCACCCTGTTTTCGATAATATGCCCCAAGGTTGGCTCGGCCAGATCCGCACTGTCAAAATGCAATACACCATTGCCCTTTGCATCCCAAACATGCATATCACGATAAGGGCTTATCCTTAACGCTTTAATTGCCTCCCATACACCAATATTTTTAAAAATATTTTCACTGGCACGGGTAATAGCACTAACACGTATATCAAAGCTATCGATAGCAGGTTTTTTTAACGGTGCGGCATTATCGATAACAGCGATAGATAAATCGGTTTCACTGGCAAGCATACACGCCAGTGTTGCACCCACCATACCGCTGCCAACGATCACAATATCAAACTGACTCATTATAAAGGTAATCCTCGTGCCAACCGTGTTGCTTTACCAACAAAGCCCATCGCCTGTCGACCTATTTGTTTTTTCAAACCTGGCAACATATCCAGAGCTAGTAAAGCCATATTTCGTGCAACAACAACAGGAGGAAATTTTGTAGTAAACAAACGAACTAAACTATCAGTTGTTAATGTTGTTTGCATTAAATCACGCTGCCGCCATGCTGCATACTGTTTCAAATAATAAATGTCACCTATATCATTTTGTTGCTGCTGTGCATCAACAACAATCTGGGCAAGCGAGGCCACATCACGCAAACCCAGGTTAAAGCCCTGACCGGCAACCGGGTGAACCATATGTGCAGCATTACCAATAATCGCTAAACGCGCACCTACCGCTTCTTTTGCCTGCATGAGCGACAAAGGATAACTCAGCCGTTTTCCAGTTTTAATAAAGCTGCCCGCACGGTCGCCAAAACGTTGCTGTAACGCCGACAGGAAATGTTCATCATCCAGTGTTAAATAATGTTCAAGCTGATTATTTTTTAATGTCCAGACTAAAGAATATCGGTTATTTGTATCCGGGCTATCATTAAGTGGTAATAACGCCAGCGGGCCGCTGTCTGTAAAGCGCTCATAAGCAATATTATTATGCGCTTTATCACAGGCAATATTGGTAATAATTGCTGTTTGTTTATAGTCCATCGTGGTTGTTTTTACTTCTGCCTGTTCACGGATAAACGATTGTCCGCCATCAGCCGCGACCAGTAATTTTGCATTAAGGCTGAGAAGCTTGCCCTCTAAAGCTATTTCAACTTTAGCTCTGTTCACATCAAGGCTAAACGTATTGACAGCAGCCGGACAAAATAAATAAATATTATCAAACTCTTTGATGCGCTGGTGCAAAGCCACACCTAAATGCTGGTTTTCGACCACAAAACCTAAAGCATCGGTGCCTTGCTCTGAAGCACGCAAATGCGACAGACCTGCATGTCCCCGATCTGAAATATGAATTTCTTTTATCGCACATGCTCCCAGTTCTTCAATGGCCGGCCATAAACCCAGACTGTTAAAAATTTCCTTTGAACTATACGACAGAGCCACAGTACGTGAGTCAAAACTGGGTTGCTGTGTGTCATCAAACTCATAATTTTCAATTACTGCAATTTTTAGTCTGGTCTTTAATTGAGCCGATGCAAGCGCACAAGCCAGGCTGGCACCGACCAGGCCACCACCCACTATAATCACATCAAAATCTGTTTTGGTTTGTTCAATCATATTAATTAAATTATGTATTCATACTATATTTAGTCCCCGTCATTCCCGCCTTCGCGGGAATGACGATACTTTTTAGTTTCTCCACTACAATCAATGACTTTATCTCTTATTCCGAATAATTATCAATGCTTACCTGACAATGCCCTTGTTATTCACACCGATAAAGCCGGTGGTTTCAGATATTCAAAGACGGTGTGCTAAATAATATTAAACTTACGCATTCACCCTTGCATCAACGCCTCAATCTCATCAATTTCTTTTGGTGTATCTTTGCTTAAAATATCATGGCCTGTTTTTGTTACCAGCACATCATCTTCTATTCGAATACCAATGTTATGCCATTTCTTCGCAACGCCTTTCATTGGTGCAATATATAAACCCGGCTCAACGGTTAATACCATGCCCGGTTCCAGCACACGCCATTCATCATCGATTTTATAGTCACCCACATCATGCACGTCCATTCCCAGCCAGTGGCCAGTGCGATGCATATAGAATTTTTTATACGCTTCGCTTTTAATTGCTTTTGCCGGTGTGCTTTTCAGCAGACCTAATTTAATCAGACCTTTCGTTAATACTTTTACTGCGGCTTCATGCACCTGATTCCAGTGATTGCCCGGTTGAACCTGTTCAATCGCCGCATGCTGCGCATTAAGCACGAGTTGATACAACACACGTTGTTCTTTGCTAAACACACCATTGACCGGAAAGGTTCTTGATATATCTGCGGCATAACATTCAAACTCGGCACCCGCATCTATCAATAAAACATCACCATCATTCAAGACCGCATTGTTGTCAACATAATGCAAAATACAACTGTTTCGCCCACCACCTACTATCGAAGAATACGCAGGCGAACGCGCGCCCTGGGCAGCAAATTGATGATGCAGTTCGGCTTCAATCTGGTATTCATACATACCCGGCTTACAGGCTTTCATTGCCCGAATGTGAGCCTTCGCCGAAATTTTTGCAGCTTTACGCATCCGCGTTACTTCGTAACTGCTCTTGTATAAGCGCATATCGTGCAAGTGATGTTCCAGTGCCACAAACTCGCCCGGCGTATGAATACCCGCACGCGACTGTTCACGCAAACGGTTTACCCAGCCAATCAGGCGCTGATCAAACTCTTTATGAATACCCATGGTATAAAAAACACGGGATTTATTTTCCAGTAAACCGGGGAGAATATCGTCAATATCATCAATTGGGAAAGAATCATCCGCCCCATACTGCTCGATAGCACCATCTTGCCCCGCACGCGGGCCATTCCAGGTTTCCATTACCGGATCATTCTCACGGCAAAACAAAATATATTCACCGTGTTTGCGTCCCGGCACAATCACCATGACCGCTTCGGGTTCAGAAAAACCGGTTAAATAGAAAAAATCGCTGTCTGGGCGATATTGATATTCAACATCGCGGTTACGCATACGGATTGGCACGGCAGGCAAAATCGCGACGGAATCTTTGTCCATCATTTGCATCAGGCGCTTGCGGCGGCGGGCAAATTCTTTAATATTCATACCTCATATATAGTACTCCTGTTTGCTGGCCACGTTAATGCTTTTGCTCAGAGTCCGTTTTCGCCTGCTGACGCACGAAATGTTTGAATTCAACACGAAATAACAGGGTTCCCATGCGCACAAATTCACTAATTTCGAGAAAAGAAGCCTCATCTTCCTCTGAATTATTGAGCTCAAAGCTGTCAGCACGTGAAATTTCGACAAAATCCCGTACAATTTCCGGTAAATTTGCCGATAATTTATCAATATCCGCAATACCGGCATGGGTAATGCCCATTAAAAAGCCCTGACACCAGTGGCTTATCGCCTGTAAACGCTGCGCAAGCCCGGCATCATCATCCGGCAGTAACAACTGAAAATCAAAATCTTCCACATCAATGGTTTGTACCGTTTGCTGATAAACTTCCGATAATATGCTCCGCGTTTCTGCCAGCAATGCATCACCTTTTTCACCTTTGGGCAGTGCAATATCTAACCACTGTTCAAGCGTAATCGAATCCAGCAAACTTAATACTGCACAGAGTTGGCCATGTTGCTCGGCCGCATCTTGCTCACACTCACTGCGCTGCAATGCATCATTGACAAGGTCATAATCAGGATAAGTATTCATTTAATAACTTTTCTTTAGTTAAACAATCAGATAAGTGATCCTAAATGCTTGATACAGGCTTGAACAGTAAAATATCACTAAAAATGTGCTTTATTTCCGTTGACCCTCTGCGGCTCTCGCTCTATATTAGCAGTCTGATTAAGCAAAAATCCGACAATAATTAAAGAGTATCGACTTAATAGCAATGGAAGAACTGGATCTTAAAAAACTCGAAACGCGCGTTGATGATTTAATCAAAGCCGTTGACCGGCTACAACACGAAAATAAAACCTTACGTGACAGCCAAACACACTTAACAAAAGAACGGAATCAACTTATTGAAAAAACCGAACTCGCAAAAACGCGGGTTGAATCAATGATTACCCGATTAAAGGCACTGGAAAATGAGTGAAGTTAAAAATCCTGCAGTTACCGTTAGTATTCTTGATAAAGATTATTTAGTCACCTGTAGCGACGAAGAACGCCACGATTTAATGCGCTCAGCCGACTTTCTGGATAAAAAAATGCGCGAAATCCGTGATAACGGCAAAGTCATCGGTGCAGACAGAATTGCCGTTATGGCCGCACTTAATATTTCACATGAGTTACTCAATCGCGATGGC
>VAPM010276069.1_pt1 | contig 18779 bp, 18 predicted proteins | sample 3395091 | NCBI WGS metagenome assembly VAPM01 (sample SAMN08290445, study PRJNA428436) | hydrothermal vent metagenome | isolation source: Deep-sea hydrothermal vent chimney 3 | place: Pacific Ocean: Juan De Fuca Ridge | reverse complement strand
GAGTTCGTTGAGACGCGACATCTCGGCCGGGGTGACACGCACATGGGTCTTGCCGACCTTCACGACACCGCCGCCGGGAAGCCCGAGCGTCGCGAGCAGGGTTGGATCGGCCTTGGCCGTCCTCGAGGTTCCCGGTCGGAGTACGAATCGCATTCGGCCAGTCTTTCAGAGTTAGGAACACTACGCAATCGGGGCACCGACGCGATCGTGACGGATCCGCTTCCCACCGGAGTGGGCGGTCGGTGTTGGTTGGGTGACCTGCGGGTAGACGACACGGCCGGTGGGGAGAGCGAGTTGCCCATCGACGTCATCGACCCGGGTTCCGGTGCGGTTCAACCACGTCCACAACAGCATCGCCTCATCGATGTCGAGCATGGTTGGTGGCTTGGACCTCTCGATGCCGGTGGTGCGAGCCGGCAGCGGCGGAGTCTTGCCCGTACGCCACGCCGCGCCGAGACGGCCACGTTCGATGACGAGTGTGACGCCGTCGAGGGACGATGCCTCGATCCGTCCTGCCGCCTGAAGGCAGTCCCACACCCTCGATCGGTCGAGTGTCCGCGCAAGAGCAGACCATCGATCGCGTACGGCAGCAGCGTCCTCGTAGCGTTCGAAGTCTGCCAGGCGGGTCATCCGATCCTCGAGCCTTCGAGCGAGGATCGCCGGGGTCGCAACACCCAGCACGAGCTCATCGACGACGGCGGCGTACTCGGACGACGAGACCGATCCGGTGCACGGACACACGGCGCCGCTGATCTCGGCGAGCCTGCATCCACGGCCCGGTCGCGTACAGCGTCGAATGCGCGAAGCGTCCCAGAGGGCTGCCATCACGATCTCGGCTGCCCGACGGGAACGGAAGGGGCCAAAGGTCAGCCGGGAGGTGCCTGGTGTCCGCGTGATCGAGAGCCGCGGGAACCGCTCATCGGTGAGGCGGATCCAGTGCAGGGACCTCGGTGGTTTCGATCTGCGGTTGTACAGCGGTGTGTACTCGGTGATCATCCGAAGCTCGAGCACGGATGCCTCGATCTCAGCGCAGGTCTCGAGATACTCGACTCGGTCGAGATCACGCAACATGGCGTCGATCCGTCTCCGGGTGTCGCCGCTGAAATACGACCGGACTCTGGAGCGCAGGTTGGTCGCCTTCCCGACGTAGATCGCTGTGCCGGACGCGTCGCGGAACGTGTAGACGCCAGGCCCACGCGGCAGGCCTTCAGTGAGGCCGAGCTTGCCGATGGCTCGCGCCCCCTTGATCGTCGGCAAGGAGAGGAGATCGTCGAGGTGGGTTACACCGACCGACCCGGCCCGCTCGAGGAGGGCCCAGAACACGTGGGCGGTGGCCAGGGCATCATCAAGAGCACGGTGATTGGGTGTCACCGGTGAGCCGAAGTGCGCTGCAAGGCTCGACAGTTTCATGTTGCGCACGTCGTTGCCCACGAGTCTGCGCGCGAGACGAAGCGTGTCGGTGTGGCGGTGGGGGAGGCGCCCGTACCCGAGCCGGATCGCTGCAGCATTGAGAAAGGACAGGTCGAACCGAACGTTGTGCCCCACGATCACCGCATCACCGAGGAACTCGAGGAACGAGGGGAGTGCTTCCTCGATCCTCGGCGCGTCGATGACCATCGTCTGGGTGATGCCGGTCATGACGGTCACCGTTGGGGGGATCCCGGTTCCCGGGTTGATGAGCGTCTGGAACCGGCCGACCTCGACGCCGCTCTCATAGCGCGCGGCGCCGATCTCGGTGATCGCATCTGTATCTGGGGACAGGCCTGTGGTCTCGAGGTCGAGCACGCAGAACGGCACCTCCGCAAGGGGGGTGCCGAGCTGCTCGAACGATCGCTGTCCCGTGGGTGTCACCCACCCACGATAGTCGAACGTGTGTTCGACGTCAGGTTGGTCGATGGGTGACGTGCCTATACCGGTACCCCTCCACCGCCGTCGCAGGCACCAACCGGTGCCGGGCCGGATCCCGTGACTCGCCGCTACAGTTGGGTGATGCAACTCGACGGCAGGGTGTGGTTCGACTTCGCGAACCCACAGGTGTGGCACTTCTATCGTTTCGTACGCGCGTTTGCAAAGGCAGGGAACACCGTTGCACTCGACTGGGTGCCGTTCTACCAGGATTCTCAAGCCGAGGCGATGAGCGTGTACATCGGGTTGTCGTCACCGGTCGAGAGAGGCAGGTTCCTCCACGCTCTCCTCGGACTGGTACACATCGAAGGCAGCGACCCCGACGAGCGCGAGGCTGTGCTGAAAGCCATGGATGCTGCAGGTCTGTCCGGCGGATTGCCGCTGGTCGACACGTCCGCACTCGAAGCGATGACAACCAACGCGAGCGAACTTGGTGTCACGGATACCCCGACCTTGTACCAGCTTGGTCCCGTTGCCCACATCGTCCTCAACGCTGCAGCGAGCAGCGGCCACCTCGAGTTGACTGCACAGACGATCATGTCCGTGCTCAGCGACGACGGTATCTGGAGCATCACGAAGCCCTGACCTCGACAAAGGCGATGAGCACTCCCCTTGGTATCCTCACCACCCAGAGACGTCTCGCCACCCGACACGGTGCGAGCACATGAGCGGGGTAGGTATGACACGCAGATGGGTGATCCTGTTCGCCGCAACGGCGATGATCGCTGCAGCATGCAGCTCGGCTGCAGACAACACGGCCGAGCGGATCGTCGAGAAGGCGATCGAGTCTCAGGGACAGGGCAACGTCGACGTCGAACTCAACGACGACGGTGGGGTCAGCCTCAGCGTCGAGGGCGAAGACGGAAACTCGGTCAACTTCGGCAACGAGGTACCCGTCCCCGACGAGCTCACGATACCGATCCCCGACGGAGGCAAGGCAACGGTCTCTGGATCGGATGGGTCCAACGTCTTCGTTTCGGTCACGTTCGCCAAGGATCGTTACGACGAACTCATCTCGTTCTACGATGATTGGACGACCGGATCCGGCGACGACTGGTCGCGCAGTGAATCGGCGCTCGACGTTGGTGGTGAGTCGATGCGGACCGCCATGTGGAACCAAGGTGACTCAGTGATCAGCGTCGCCGACTGTTTCTCCATGGAAAGTGGTAGCGATTCGTTCGACGCGGTATGTCTAGGGGTGAGCGAATCTCAGTGAGCCACGAAGGTCTAGCTCTGCGCTGATCCTCGGTGGCTACGGAGTGAAGTGCGTTGCCGCGCAGCCTCGCCGAGGAACAACGCCGCCGTCACCGATGCGTTGAGCGAGTCCGCAGTTCCGCACATGGGCACGACGATGGGTGTTCCGGCCCTGAGCCACTGCTCGTCGACACCACTGTGCTCGGCACCGATCACGATGCTGGTGGGAGTAGTGAGATCCACCGACCACAGGTCGTCTGCTCCTGGGTCCGGGTGTGCAACGACAACGGTTGTGTTCGCCCGGCACCACGCCACGGCCTGATCTCGCTCGACGGTTGCGGTCGGAAAAGCGAACAGTGAGCCCTGGGCGGCACGCACGACGTTCGGGTTGACCAGGTCGGTGCCGAGTCCCGACCCGAGGAACGCTGCACCGAGGGCATCACACGTCCTGAGGATGGCACCGATGTTGCCGGGCTTCTCGATGCCATCAGCGACGAGGACGAGCGCTGGATCGGCTGGAGAGAAATCGTCGAGACCACTCTCTGGTATCCGTGCGACACACGCCACGCCATCGGGGTGACGCCGATTCGAGAGCTTGTCGAAAACACGGAGACTGACGATCGTCGATGGCGAAGGGACGGCAACCTCGGTCGCGTAGTCGGGACAGACGATCATCTCGACCACATCGACCACGCCCGAGGCACGCTCGACCTCTCTGGCACCCTCGATGACGAAGTGCCCGGTGCGGCCGCGCTCGGACCGCTTCGCAAGAGCGAACCATGCGCGTGCGCGTTCGTTCGTCGTGCTCTCGATGTCGTACCGGCTCTGCATGCTGGTCGATCCTTTCGGTGTCGCGGTGATGTTGGTCGGTTGTGGAGCACTACCCAAACAGCGGCCGGGGATCGCCGCTCATCGGGCGGCGTATAGAGACGCTCCATCGGAGTGCCTGCAACTAGATTGGCGCTCATCGAAAGGATGACACATGACCCGTGAGTACCACCTCCAGACGAGTGAAGGCGATTTGGCGCCGTATGTGCTGCTCCCTGGCGACCCTGGCCGGGTCGAGGTGATCGCGTCCTTGTGGGACGAGGCACGTCACGTTGCGACGAACCGTGAGTACGTCACATACACGGGAACGTACAAGGGGGCTCCGATCAGTTGCACCTCCACGGGGATCGGAGCACCGTCGACCGCGATAGCGATGGAGGAACTTGCCAGGTGTGGCGTCACGACGTTCTTCCGTGTCGGTACCTGTGGAACGTTCCTCGACGGCGTGGCAAACGGTGACATGGCGATCTTCGACTCTGCCATGCGTCTCGACGGAGCATCGGCGGGGTACGCACCCATCGAGTACCCCGCCGTGGCGAGTCACGCAGTCACCGCTGCGGCCATCGCTGCTGCCACCGGGCTTGGCCTTCCCTATCACGTCGGGACGACACGCTCGGCCGACACGTTTTACGCGCGGCACCCTCGCCCCGGTTCTTCGTTCGGAGGGTTCTGGCAGTCGTCGTGGGAGCATGACTTCGACGACCTGAAGCGCCTCAACGTCCTGGGCGCAGAGATGGAGGCGAGCCTGATCTTCGTGCTGGCACGCATCTGGGGACTCCGTGCGGGTGGGGGTGCCGTCGTTCTCGACAACATCCTCGACGTGAGCGGTGACTCAGGGGAGTTCGATCCCGAGGATCAGTTCGAACATGGCACAGACCAGATCATGCGCCTTGCTGCGTTCGGGTGCGAGACCATCAAGGTGCTGCACGAGGCCGACACCGTCTGAACTCGCACAGGCTCAGGTGACCCGGTCACTGGAAGCCGGGATCGTCAGGTACTCGCCTGAATCCATGACAGAACCGATCGTGGCGATGGCTCGATCAACCTCATCGAAGGTCGTATAGAGGGGTGCGAAGCCGAACCTGATCAGGTTGGGAGAGCGGAAATCAGGGATCAGGCGGCGGGTCCGCAGAGCCTTCGAGATCTGGAGAGCGTTGTCGTGCGCCAGGGTCACATGGGATCCTCGGCCTGCAGGATCGAGCGGCGTGACGATGGTGAAGCCGTGCTCGGGCATCCCAGAGATGCCATCGATGAAGGCCTCGGTCAGCGCGATGCTTTTGGCCCGGATGGCGTCGATCCCAGCCTTGCGCGTGATCTCGATGCCCGAGGCGGCACCGACGAGGGAGAGCATGGGAGGTGTACCGACGACGAAACGCCTGATCGACGACGCCGGTTCGTACTGCTGTGCCATAGCGAACTGGTCGGCGTGGGAGAACCAACCGGCGATCGGCTGCTCGAGAGCGTCGACGAGATCCGAACGTACATAGAGGAAGCCGGGTGCCCCGGGCCCTCCGTTCAGATACTTGTAGGTACAGCCAACGGCGAGGTCTGCGTTCCATCCGTTGAGGTCGACGGGTACCGACCCTGCGGAGTGAGCGAGATCCCACACGACGTACGTTCCGCGCTCGTGGGCGAGAGCGGTGATCGCCCGCGCGTCGAGCATCGCTCCTGACCGGTACGCGACATGGGAGAGGGATACGACTCCGACGGACTCGTCGAGAACGGCGTCGATGTCGGCGGGCGACGGATCCTCGGGTACGACGATCAACCGACCACCGTGTGCCGCGGCAAGGGATCCGAGGACGTAGCGGTCCGAAGGGAAGTTGCCGGCATCGGTCACGATGTTCCCCCTGCCGCTGGCGGCCATCGCGGCCGATGCGACCTTGTAGAGGTTCACCGAGGTCTGGTCACAGAGAACGACCTCTCCCTTCGATGCACCGATCAGTGGGGCAAGCTGATCACCGATCTCGGCACCCTGGTCTATCCAGTGCTCCCAACCGAGAACGAGTTCATGCGCCCACTGTTGTTCCATCAGACCCCGGACGCGCCCGATCGTCGCTTTGGGAAGCCTGCCGAGGGAGTTCCCGTCGAGGTAGATGAGGTCGTCGTCGATGACGAACCTGTCGCGGAACTCGGCGAGGGGATCGGTCGCATCTCGCTGGTCAGGAGTCGGGGTGTGGGTCATGCAGTCATCACTGTGGTCGCTGAGCCGAACATGGTACCGCCCGGGGGTGCCGTCGGCGGGCGGCGTTTCCCGTGGAGCTACGCTCACCCCATGTCAGGTTTCTCAACCCGTGCCGTACATGCCGACAAGGAGATCGACGACGGAGACGACGTCGCCGCACCGATCCACGTGTCGAGCACGTATCGAGAAGGTGGGCCACGGAGATACCGTCGCTCCTCACACGCCACCACGGAGCGCCTCGAGATGGTGATGGGGTCCCTCGAAGGCGGCACAGCGGTCTGCTACGCCTCGGGGATGGCCGCAGCAGCGGCGGTGCTCGACGTCGTGCGCCCTCGACGGGTCAGCCTGCCAGACGATGTGTATCACGGTGTCCGACAACTCTTCGAGTCCCGTGCACAAGCCGGGGTGCTATCGATGTGCCAGCCCGAGGACCTCAGGCAAGGCGACCTGTGGTGGGTCGAGTCGCCGTCCAACCCGAAGTGTCTCCTCACCGACCTGAGTGACGTGGCGAAGCGCGCAGAGGCCGGGGAAGTTGTGACCGTGTGCGATTCCACATTCGCCACGCCGGTCCTCACACAACCACTCGACCACGGCATCGACATCGTGATGCACTCGACGACCAAGTCCATCGCGGGCCACTCGGATGCGCTCGGCGGCGTGCTCGTGGCGCGACCTGCACGGCTCGCTGATGATCTTCGTGCCATGCGGACCCTCACCGGAGCGGTCCCCGGCTCACTCGACGTGTGGCTTGCGTTGCGCGGGGTGCGAACGCTGAAACTTCGGGTGCTTCAGGCTTGCGAGTCGGCCCTGTCGATCGCTCGCTGGTTCGACTCGAGGGGTGTACACACCTGGTATCCGGGCCTGCCCACGCACCCGGGCCACGAGGTAGCGGCCGGGCAGATGTCGGCGTTCGGCTCGATGCTGTCGGTCGACTTGGGATCGGCATCCGTTGCGGGGCGGTTCGTTGCCGACCTCGGCGTCTTCGAGAACGCGACGTCCCTCGGTGGCGTCGAATCGCTTGCCGAGCACCGCATCGTGAGCGATCCGACGACGGACGCGGGCCTCGTGCGCCTCTCGATCGGGATCGAGGATGTCGAGGACCTCATCGCCGACCTCGATCAGGCCCTGGAGCATCCCCACGAGTCGTAGAAGACGACCGCGTCGCGATCCAGCCAACCACGTTCGATGCTGCCCGAACGGCGGTCCGGCAGCGGATAGCCGACCGTGACGATCCCGGCGATCAGGATCTCGGGCGGGATGTCGAGTGTCGTATGCAGGTCGTCGACGGCGTGTGCCCCGAGGAACCCCGCCCCGAGCCCCTCGTCGACCGCAGCGAGCAGTATCGCCATCAGCGACGCTCCGGCATCGACCCACCAGTAGGGGACCGTCCAGTCCTCCTCAGTCGATGCCCGGCCTCGGGCGGCTGCCTTGTCTGGCTCTGAGTAGCGTTGCAGGTAGGCGTCCCGATCGACGCAGAGCACGATGTGTGCGGGTGCGCGAGATATCCACGGATCGAAGCCCCGCTCCACGTACTCGTGTTCGCCGCACGCCTCGGCGACGGCGATGCGCTGGGCTGTGTCTGTGACGACGACGAGTCGTTGACCCTGGGAGAACCCGGCGGAGGGTGCACGGAGACCGGCGTCGACGATCCGATCGAGGACATCGCTTGGGACGGCTTTGTCGCTGTAGTTGCGGACCATTCGGCGCTTCGCGAGGACCTCGCGTAGCTCCATCTCAGAGGTTGCCGAGTGCTGCCAGCGTGTCCTCGAGCGCAGCCTTGGCATCGGAGAAGAACATCATCGTCCCGTCCTCGTAGAAGAGGGGGTTGTCGATACCGGCGAAGCCGGGGGAGAGGCTCCTCTTGACGACGATGACCGTCCGTGCCTCATCCACGTTGAGGATCGGCATTCCGTATATCGGGCTGTCCGGGTCGTTCTTCGCTGCAGGGTTGATGACGTCGTTGGCGCCGATGACGAGGACGACGTCGGTCTGGCCGAACTTCGGGTTCGACTGGTCGAGATCCAGGAGAAGGTCGTAGGAGATATCGGCCTCGGCAAGGAGAACGTTCATGTGTCCCGGCATGCGACCGGCGACGGGGTGAATCGCGTAGTGGACCTCGATGTCGCGTTCTTCGAGTGCAGCGGCGAGATCGCGAACGGCGTGTTGAGCCTGGGCTACGGCGAGACCGTACCCGGGAACGACCATCACTGACTGCGCGTAGGCAAGGGCGATGGCTGCATCGTCTGGTGTTGCCCGCTTCACGGGTTTCGTGCCGATCTCGTCGGCGCCTGCAACGGTGCCCCCGAACCCTGAGAACAAGATGTTGGGGATGGACCGGTTCATGGCCACCGACATGTCGAGTGTCAGGATCAACCCTGCTGCACCGACCAGGGCACCACCGATGATGAGTGCCTGGTTCCCGATCGTGAAACCGGCCATCGCTGCTGCGAGACCGGAGAACGAGTTGAGGAGAGAGATGACGACGGGCATGTCCGCGCCGCCGATAGGGAGCACAGCGGTGACACCGAGTATGAGTGCGAGGGCGGTTGCCACCCAGTAGCCGGCAACGTTTCCGGTCGCGATGGACAAGACGCTTGCAGCGAGGGCGGCAGCTGCAATGATCGCGTTCGTCGCGGGACCACCCGGGATTGCGATGGGCTTGCCGCCGATCAGGCCCTGGAGCTTGGCGTAGGCGATGAACGATCCCGTCAGGGTGATCGCTCCGATGATGAGCGACAGTGCTGTTGTGACTCCGATCTCGGCGGAGAACGTCTCTGTAGATGAGACGATGACCTCGGCTGCCACGAGAGCGGACGCTCCACCGCCGAAGCCGTTGAAGGCGGCGACGAGCTGTGGCATGTCCGTCATCTGGACGCGAATGGCGAGGAAGGCACCGATCGCGCCACCCACGATCATGCCGGCAACGACGATGCCCCAGGCCGTTGCGGCACTGACCACGTCGTGGGCGACCAGGTCGAAGATGACGACGAGGATGGCGACGAGCATGCCGACGGCTGCGATGCGGTTGCCTCTCCGTGCAGTCTTGGGAGAGGTGAGGCCCTTGAGGCCGATGATGAAGATGACGCCTGCTGCGAGGTACGCGAGAGCGATGACGATCTCGGCGAAGGAGAGTTCGTTCATCGGCTCTTACCAGGGATCTTCTTGAACATCTCGAGCATGCGGTCGGTGACGAGGAAACCGCCAACGACGTTGATCATGGCGAACACCACGGCGAGGAAGCCAAGGACGCCGGCGATGACTCCGTTCCCGGTGGCTGCTGCGATGATCGCACCGACGATGGTGATTCCCGAGATGGCGTTGGCTCCCGACATCAGCGGCGTGTGAAGTGTTGGAGGGACGCGTCTGATCACCTCGAACCCGACGAAGGATGCGAGGACGAACACGACGATCCCCTGGATGAACGCTGCGCTCATTCGCTGGCTCCTCGCGAGTCGGGTCGTGCTGCGATCGCCGGACCCACTACGGGATCTTCAGGGTCGATGGTGAGCACGCCGTCGACGACCATGCGTTGGGCCATCTCGAGAAGGTTGCGTGCGTACATGCGGCTTGCATCGGCTGCGACACGTGACGGGAGGTCCGTTGGACCGAAGACTCGGACACCGTTGATGTCGACCTCGGTGTCCGGCTCGGAGCCCTCGACGTTGCCGCCCGAGGCTGCTGCCATGTCGATGATCACCGAACCCGGCTTCATCCGTTCGACGACGGCGCGTTCGACGAGTCTGGGGGCCTGACGTCCCGGTACCTGTGCGGTCGTGATGACAAGATCGCTCTCTGCAACAGCGGATGCGAGGATCTCGCGTTGTGCTGCAGCGGTCTCTTCGTCGACGGCTCGGGCGTAGCCGCCTTCGTCCATCTCCTGGGTCGGGGCGTCGACGAACTTGGCGCCGAGGCTCTCGACCTGCTCCCTCGTCTCGGGGCGGATGTCGTAGGCGTTGACGATGGCACCGAGCCTGCGGGAAGTCGCAATCGCCTGGAGTCCGGCAACGCCGACGCCGAGAATCAGGATGCGACCGGGGGGGATCGTGCCTGCTGCGGTGACGAGCATCGGGAGGAACTTCGGGAGGCGGGTCGCTCCGAAGAGCACGGCGGCGTAGCCTGCTGCGGTCGCCTGTGAGGAGAGTGCATCCATGGATTGTGCGAGCGTGGTTCTCGGTACGAGCTCCATCGCGATCGAGGTGATTCCCCGCTCGGCGAACGAAGCGAGTTGATCGGCGTTGGCCGACGGGTCGAGGAGCCCCATGACCACACCGGTGCCGCCGAGCACCTGCGTGTCGTCGGGTTCGACGGATCCCACGGTCAAGAGCAAGTCGATGGGTGCGGCGTCGGCGAGCGTCGTAACGATCGTTGCACCTGCGTCGGCGAAGTCTTGATCGGTGATGCTCGACAGGCTTCCGGCGCCAGACTCGACGATGACCTCGAAACCGAGGTCGATGAGTGAGGAAACGGACGCAGGTGTCCCAGCAACCCGAGCTTCGGTGGTTGATGGTTCTTTTCGAATCCCTAGTCGCATGGTGCAGGATGCTAGGGGAACGAAGCGACCAATCAGCTCTCTATCTTGCACACATCGGGCGTGATGGCAGAGGCCTCTCGAGACGGTCGGGACCCGGTCGTGGTGACAAGGGAACGGTGGACCCGACAGCGGTTGGAGGATGTCGGCGAGTCGGTGTCGGTTCTGTTCTCTCACCGAAAGATCGCAGCACCTCGACCTCTTGGTAGGGTTGCTCGATGTCCCCCGATGCACAGGTCTCAGCAACCGACCGCACTCCGATGACGGTCACGCGTGCCGTGTCCCTCGGTATCGGTTCGATGGTCGGCGCAGGGATCTTCGCTCTCCTCGGAGAGGTCGGGGCGGTCGCAGGCTCGGCGGTGTGGCTCGCCTTTGCAGGAGGTGGCATCGTGGCGCTCCTCAACGGGTACTCCTACGGCCGACTCGGAGCACGGTACCCATCTGCGGGTGGCCCTGTCGACTATCTGACGCGTGGATACGGTGTGGGCGTCTTTGCAGGTGGACTGTCCATCTTCTACTACGCGGCAGGTGTCATCGGCATGGCCATGGTCGCCAGAACATTCGGCTCGTACGGTGCGGCACTGATCGTCCCGGGCGGATCGTCGACGCTCGTGGCTTCGAGTCTCGCTGCCGTGATCATCGTCGTGCTCACGCTGCTGAACGCTGCCGGGTCGGCATCAGTCGGGAAGGCCGAGGTCGTGGTCGTAGCGATCAAGCTCTCGATACTCGCCATCTTCGTCGTCGGTGGTGCCTTCGGAATCAACAAGGTTCTGCTGTCCGGCGAGTTCCTGGTGTCGTCCCCGCTGTCGATGATGGCCGCAGTCGGATTCGCCTTCTTCGCCTACACGGGGTTCGGGGTCATCACGAACGCTGCCGGTGAGATGGCCCATCCCGAGCGCGAGCTTCCGCGTGCTCTCATGATCGCGATCGGCGTGGTCGTCGTCCTGTACATTTCGATAGCGCTCGTCGCGTACGGGAGCCTCCCCGTCGCCGAGATCATCAAAGACAAAGAGACCGCTCTTGCAGTGGCCGCAGAGCCCTTCTTCGGTCGGACCGGGTTCACGATCATGGCGGTCGCAGCGATGCTGTCCACTGCCTCGGCCATCAACGCAGCCCTGTATGGGTCGACGAACGTCACGTACGTGCTCGCCAAGGAAGGCGAGCTCCCCGAAGGCTTCGATCGCCGGTCCTGGCATCACGCACCGGAAGGACTCTTCATCACAGCAGCGATGGTTCTGGTGCTCGCCACCATCCTCGATCTTTCCCAGGTGGCGTCTCTCGGTGGCCTCGCCGCGCTCCTCGTGTACGTCGCCGTCGGTGCGGCTCACCTGCGTCTTCGAGGCAAGACGGGCGCACACACCTCGATTCTCGTGGTGACCATCGTTGCAACCGCAGGTGTCGCGGTCGCGTTCATCGTGCGGATGGTGACCGACCAACCCATCGTCCTGGTTTTCGGCGTTCTCGTACTTGGCGCCTCGTTCGGTGGGGAGTGGCTGCTTCGTAAGCGTCTCGGGCGTGTCATCGGCCCCGACCGTTCGATCCTCGACTGATCGGCTACGGGCATCGAGGTGCCGATACCCCTGTGGGAGACTCGGGAATCCTCACCTTCGAGATCAGTCCATGTCCACGGTGTTTCTGTCATAGGCCGCTGATACGTTGGAGGCATGTTCAGAGAAGACCTCTCCATCAGCGAGTTCGAAGCCGAGTTGGCGGACCGTGAGTCCAGGATCGCACTGCTGCGAGCCGAGCAGGTCGTGTTGGTGCAGCGTGCCGAGTGGGCTCAGGCGACCCAGTCGGACGGTTCCCGCTCGATGGAGGAGTGGGTGCAGGCCCGTCTCGACGTTCCGTCCGACGTAGCGAGAGACCTCGTTCTCGCATCCCGTCGTATCGCTCACCACCGCCCTATCTCGCATCGGTTGGCCGACGGTCGGATCTCGTTCGATCGGGGCGATCGCGACGCTGAGGTACGCAGAGGCGGGAGCGACGCCCGACCAGGTCGAGGAGAGTTTCGATCGAGATCTCGCGGGGCTGTCCCGGTTGAAGGCGAGGCAGCGACGCATGACGGCCGGCGACGAACGTTCACTGTTCACCGACCGTTACTTCGTCGTCCAACCATCCCTCGACGAGTCGACCTATCGCATGTGGGGGCAGCTCCCCGGTGTCATGGGCCACACCGTGGAGAAGGCCATCACCCAACGCGCCGATGAGCTCCGCTCGATCGCAGAATCGACGGGAATCTCCTCGACGCGAGGCCAACGCCAGGCCGACTCCCTCGTGGCGATCGCCCAGGATGCGCTCGACTCCGAGTACGACACCGGGGCCGCTCCATCCCGCACCATGGCGCCCTCCGGGAACGTCACGGTGTTCGTCGACGCGAGCGGTACCGATGCATCCGAGACCGGTGCCGAGATCATGTACGGTCCTCGTGTCGGCCCGAACACCCTCGAAGCCATGCTCTGTGGCGGCGCAGCCGTCAACGTGGTCGGCCTCCTAGACGGTGTCCCGGTTGTGACCAGTCGAGCATCGAGAGCGATTCCACCGGCGATCCGTCAAAGAGTTGCGCAGCGGGACGGTGGTTGCACCATCGATGGATGCACCTCACGGCACCGGCTCCAGCCGCACCACATCATCCGGGTCGCCGACGGTGGCACGAACAACATCGAAAATCTCACAACGCTGTGTTGGTACCACCATCACGTCGCCATCCACGGATCCGGGTATCGCATCGATCCCGATTCGCCTTCCCACCGCAGGCGCCTCTCGCGCTGTCCCACCGGGAACCGGGGGCCGCCGCCAGGGAGTCCCGATCCCGGCTGATCGGCCGGGACCACGTACCGACCGCGCCCCCGCATCCGCTGAGACCGCGCTTCCCCTCGAATCAGATCACGAAACCGCCATCAACCGGTGATAGGCGTTTGTGATCGCGCTCTGCGTGTCTTGACCGAGGTGGGGGAGTGGAGCTCGTCCCGGTCCCGGGCGTAGGCCTGCAACCGAAGCGGCGAACTTCGTTCCCGGAACTCCGTACTGCTCGACGACCGACGTGACGTCGAGCAGGGTTGCCTGGGCAGCTCGATCCCCGGACGCGGCCGCAGCGACGGTGGAGTACGCGTAGTTGGCACTCGCGGTGATCGCTCCGTGAGCACCCCGATCGAAGCTGTCGGCGAGAGCACGGGAGGCACCGGCGTAAACGACAAAGTCATCGCTGAGTATCGCCGCGATGTCATCGAGGCGGCTCACGTCGCCACCGCTGTCCTTCATCCCCGCGACGTTGGGATGTCCCGCAAGCTCGGCGACCGATGCACACGGGAGCTCGTACCCCGTGACACCGGGGACCGTATAGAGGAATACGGGAACCGGAGATGTGTCGGCGACCCACTCGAAGTAATCGACGATCCACTCGCGACGGTTACGGACGAGTGTCGTCGGTGTGACGACGAGGACGGCGTCGGCGCCCCCATCGGTGGCCTCACAGATCTGGGTGTGGGCCTGGCGGGTGGACTCGGCGAAGATTCCACACAGGATCGTCAGATCGGGGAAGGCCTCGTGTGCGGCGGCGACAAGGATCGTGCGTTCGCCTGCCTCGAGATACGGTCCCTCTCCGGTGGACCCGCCGATGAGGATCCCCTTGGCTCCGGACTCGACCGCCGCGGCGACGTTGTGGATGTGACCGTCGCGGTGGATGTTGCCGTCCGGGTCGAGTGCTGTGACGAGGGCGGGCATCGCCCGGGGCCATGATTCGGTCATACGTCGTACCTTCCTGAGGTCACGGTGCCTCCGCGGCCAGTCCAATCAGTGTGGAACCACTCACCGCGTGGTCTGTCCACTCGCTCGTAGGTGTGTGCACCAAAGTAGTCGCGCTGTGCCTGGATGAGGTTCGCCGGTAGCCGACGAGATCGGTACGCGTCGAAGAAGGCGAGCGCCGATCCATACGCCGGTGTCGGGATCCCAGCGGTTGCCGCCCTGGCCACGGTTCGGCGCCATCCCGGGAGGGCTGCAGTGATCTCGCCCGAGAAGTGATCGTCGAGGAGGAGGTTCACGGGAGCATCGTGTGCCTCCCTGTACGCAGCGGTGATGTCGTCGAGGAATCGTGAGCGGATGATGCAACCTGCCCGCCACAGCCCTGCGATCGTCCCGATATCGAGGCCCCAGTCGTATGCGTCACTCGCGACATCGAGAAGCATGAACCCTTGTGCGTACGAGACGATCTTGGATGCATAGAGGGCGTCTTGGAGATCCGAGATGGCTTCCTCGTCGGCGAATGGAGCCGGATCGATGGGGTCGTCGAATCGCTGCCTGGCGACGAGCCGCTCATCGATGAGGGAGGAGAGGAAGCGGGCGTAGACGGCCTCGCCGACGAGGGTGACGGGCACGCCGTGGTCCATCGACGAGTTCACCGCCCACTTACCCGTGCCTTTCTGACCCGCCGAGTCGAGGATGACGTCGAGTGTCGATCCGTCGGCGTCGTCGTGCCCAAGGATGTCCGCGGTGATCTCAATCAGGTAGGAGCCGAGTTTGCCTTCGTTCCATGCGTGGAAGTGCCGCCGCATCTCTCCTGGGCTGAGGGTGAGGCCTCTGCGCATGATGTCGTACGCCTCGGCGATTACCTGCATGTCGCCGTACTCGATTCCGTTGTGGACCATCTTGACGTAGTGCCCGGATCCACCCGGACCGATCCATGCTGCCATGGATTCGCCATCCTTGTCCGCTGCGATCGCCGTGAGCGTGTCCCCGATGATCGGCCAAGCGTCGGGGTTGCCACCGGGCATTATCGACGGCCCGAACCTCGCTCCGTCCTCACCCCCGGAGATGCCTGCACCGACAAAGGAGATCTGCTGCGTCTCGAGTTCTCTACAGCGGCGTTCCGTGTCCGAGTGCAGGGAGTTCCCTCCATCGATGATGACATCCCCCGGATCGAGCAGCGGGACGAGTGCAGTGATCTGATCGTCGACGGGTTCGCCTGCCTTGATCATGAGGAGGATCGAACGAGGGCGTTCGAGCGATGCGACGAAGGACTCGAGGTCGTAGAACGGAAGCAGCGGCCGGCCGCCAGCTTCACCTTCGGCGAACGAACGTGTGCGCTGGGCTGTGCGATTGAACACGGCGACCGTTCGTCCGTGGTCCATGAGGTTGAGAACCAGGTTGCGGCCCATCACAGCAAGCCCGATCACGCCGAAGTCGGCTCGCGAACCGATGGTGTACCTCCAGGTGTGCGCCTATCGACCAGCGTACTTGTGAGCCGGGTTCACGACATCGGCCGATCGAGTGCCTCGACCACGGCGGTTCCCATCTCGACGGTTGACACGACAGGCCCTCCAGCAGCGATGTCGGGGGTGCGTAACCCTGCGTCGAGAACGGCGTCGACCGCCCGACGAATACGTGTCGCCTCATCGTCGAGATCGAGCGAGTGTTCCAGCGCCATTGCAGCAGCGAGGATCATCGCAAGAGGGTTCGCGGTCCCGGTTCCCGCGATGTCGGGTGCCGAGCCGTGGATCGGCTCGAACAGTCCGGGGCCAGATGCGCCCAACGATGCAGAAGCGAGCATGCCCATCGACCCGGGGAGCATCGATGCCTCGTCGGTGAGGATGTCTCCAAAGAGGTTGCCGGTGACGACGACGTCGAAGTCTCGTGGGCGTGAGAGAAGGTGCATCGCCATGGCGTCGACGAGGACGGTCTCGTAGTCGACGTCGGGGAACTCGTTGGTCATGACACGGTCGGTGACCGATCTCCACAGGCGCGAAACTGCAAGCACGTTCGCCTTGTCGACCGAGGTGAGTTTCCCCCGCCGGTGCCGTGCAGCTTCTGCCGCGAGCCTGACGATTCGCTCGATCTCATGCACCGAGTAGCGCATGTGATCCTCGACGGTTGCTCCATCGTCCGACGTCGTCGACCCACCGAAGTAGATCCCGCCCGTCAATTCGCGGAAGAACAGGATGTCGACATCCTCGACGATCTCGCGCTTGAGCGGGGAGGCATCCGCGAGCTGCGGTTGCGTCCGAACGGGACGCACGTTCGCGAAGAGGCCGAGTTCGCTGCGAATCGAGAGAAGCCCATCCTCGGGCCGAGACGAAGCGAGCGGATCGCTCCACCGGGGCCCGCCGACTGCGCCGAGCAAGATGGCATTGGCACTGCGTGCTCCTTCGAGGGTCGCCTCGGGCAACGCCACGCCGTGGTCGTCGATGGCGCAGCCACCGATCGCGTACTCGGTGAACGAGAACGTGTGACCGGCGAGCCCGGCGACAGCCTCGAGCACTCGCCGGGCTTCAGCGATGACCTCAGGGCCGATCCCGTCTCCGGGGAGAAGCGCAAATCGTGCTTCCATGTTCAGGCCTCATCTGCCTCGGCTGCTCGCTCATACGCAGCCTTGTTCAGCGCAGAGACCATCGCCCTCGCAGATCCCTCGACGACGTCCGTGGACACGCCGGTCCCTGCGTAGGTCGCCGATCCAACCTTGATGATCACATTGACGTTCGCCATGGCATCGGCACCAGAGGTCAGTGGCGAGACCCGGTAATCGACGAGGGTTGCCGGAATCGAGTAGGCGTCCTGGAGCGCAACGAACGTCGCGTTCACCATGCCGTCACCCTCGGCCTTGGACACCTGCGTGTCGCCGTTGCGCTCGAGCGTCACTGTGGCGACGGGAACATCCTGTGAACCACCAGAGACATGGATTCCGGCGAGTGACCACTCTCCGGTGTCGAGTGTTGTCTCTGCAGCGACGATCGCCTTGATCCCTTCCTCCGAGATCTCGCCTTTGCGATCTGCGAGCTCCTTGAATCGAGCGAAGCAGTGGGCGAACTCGTCGTCGGCCAGCGAGATACCGAGCTTCCCGAGGGCGTCCGCGAACGCTGCCCGGCCCGAGTGCTTCCCGAGGACGATCGTAGAGTGCTGACCGACCGTTTCGGGGTCCATGATCTCGTAGGTCTCTCGATTGCGCAGGACACCGTGTTGATGGATCCCCGACTCGTGGGCGAAGGCGTTGCGGCCGACGACGGCCTTGTTGTACTGGATTGGATACCCCGTCAGGCTCGACACGAGGCGGGACGTCTCGAAGATCTCCGTGGTGTCTGCATCGATCTCCACGTCGAAGTGATCCGGCCTCGTCGTGATCGCCATGATGATCTCCTCCGTGGAGGTGTTCCCAGCGCGTTCACCGATGCCGTTGATGGCCCCTTCGATCTGACGTGCACCGGCATGGATCGCAGACAGCGAGTTCGCTACGGCGAGTCCAAGATCGTTGTGGCAGTGCGTCGAAATGATCACATCTTCGTTACCGCCGCGAACGTCGGTGAACACCCTCGTGAGCAGTTCCACGAAGTCTTCCGGCATCGCGTACCCGACGGTGTCCGGGATGTTGATCGTCGTTGCGCCGGCTTCGACGGCGGCCCGACACACCTCGACGATGAAATCAGGATCCGAGCGTGTTGCATCCTGAGGGGAGAACTCGACGTCATCGACGTAGCGCTTCGCTCGCGCCACGCCTTCACGGGCAGCGACGAGAACCTGAGCAGGTGTCATCCGGAGCATCTGTTCCATGTGGATCGGCGACGTCGACGTGAACACGTGGATGCGCTTGCGGTCGGCACGTTTGAGAGCATCGGCTGCCTTGTCGATGTCATCGGGGTGTGTCCTGGCCAGCGTCGCTATGACGGGTCCCTTCACCTCCGCAGCGATGCGCGATACCGATTCGAAGTCGCCGGGGCTCGACGCGGCGAACCCGGCCTCGATCACGTCGACCTTGAGCTTGGCGAGTTGCCGTGCAATGGCGACCTTGTCATCGGGGGAGAGGGCGATTCCGGGCGCCTGCTCGCCGTCGCGTAGTGTGGTGTCGAAGATGATCAGTTTGTCGTTCATGGATATGCCTTTCGAAGGAGGATCAGGACTCGCGTAGCCGGCCGCACCGCCGGCTACCGAAGTCGGGTGATCCCTCCGGCGGAGGCAACGGAGCTATACATCGTCTTGTGGAGTCTTGGGGACGAGGAACGTCATCATGTCACGCAGCTCCCTCCCTGTGGTCTCGACGGGATGAACTGCGATCGCCTCGCGGGCTGCCGCGAGTTTCGGTGCACCGTTCGCGTACTCATCCATCCACTCGCGGGCGAACTCACCCGACTGGATCTCGGAGAGGATCTTCTTCATCTC
>VAPM010504562.1_pt1 | contig 18798 bp, 14 predicted proteins | sample 3395091 | NCBI WGS metagenome assembly VAPM01 (sample SAMN08290445, study PRJNA428436) | hydrothermal vent metagenome | isolation source: Deep-sea hydrothermal vent chimney 3 | place: Pacific Ocean: Juan De Fuca Ridge | reverse complement strand
TGAAAACCCGGTGTCCTAGGCCTCTAGACGATGGGGACACACGCGTTGCAGCCTCATCTTAGGCCCTGCTACAACGGGCGGGAAGTGTACTGGGGAATGAGACGAAGGTCAATAGTTTTGAATGAGAATAATGTTGTTTATTAGCGTTTTATTAAATATAAAAAGCCAGGCCGGTAATCGACACGGATCATGCCTCATAAAAACGGGGATTTTATGTTTTCAGGCGACACCCACCTACACAAAAAAACTCACGCCGAGCATAAAAAAGCCCCGATCAAAATCGGGGCTCCAGGGGTCGGCTTGATAACAAGCCTCACAACGTAGTTATTTCCTTTGGTTATCCTATTTCCTTATAAACGCAATCTTCCGTATCCATGTCCCTGTTCATCACCAAAACTACAAAATTTCCGTATCTCCATGTGTGACCATCGCTATATCCCTGTTCGACGCATTCCATAGCACCACATTTATTATGGCGCAAGTGCATGCCTGCGCATATCGGTCACGCAAGCAAGATAAAGTAAGAAAATGCCTACATCTATTTAAAACAGATCCAGAACTGCCGGTGTTGTTTAGTAGGCGTTTTTATGAACCAGGCCACGGAATATGGTCATGACGATAATCTTGATATCCAGCCAGAGCGACCAGTTCTCAATATAATAAAGGTCATGCTCAATGCGTGTATGCAGGCAGGTATTGCCCCGCCAGCCATGCACCTGCGCCCAGCCAGTCAGACCAGCTTTAACCAGGTGCTTTTTCATGTAATGCGGAATCTCATCTTTGTATTTTTCAACAAACATCGGACGCTCTGGACGAGGACCGATCAATGACATCTCCCCTTTCAGCACGTTCAGTAGCTGCGGCAGCTCGTCGAGGCTGGTCTTGCGCAAAAAAGAACCGAATTTGGTTGCACGATTATCCATTGGGCTAGCCCAGATCGGCCCAGTTCCCTTTTCAGCCTCAACCGGCATGGAACGAAATTTGAGCATGGTAAATTCCTGACCGTTCCAGCCAACGCGGCGCTGACGATACAGAACCGGCCCTGGCGAACTCAGCTTCACACCCAAGGCAATCAACAGCATCAGCGGGCTAGACAAGGCCAGGAGAACCGCAGCCAACAGGTAGTCTTCACATATTTTGATAACCTCATTCATACCATCAATGGCGGAATAAGAGATATTGACAACAGGCACACCGGCGATCTCAGATAGTGAGTGATGCATCAATTGATACTCAAAAATATCGGGGACATAACGAATCTCTGCTACCGAGCCATCAAGTGCGGCAATGACTTTCCGAATGGTTTCTTCTTCACTGTGGGGCAGGGAGATCCAGACCTGGTCAACAGCACCCTCATCAACATAACCACGTAACTCACTCACATCAGAAATTATTTTTTTTCTCTGCAACCAGTCAGGCAACTTCTCAGTATCCGGACCAAAGAGTGCTGAAATTTCCAGACCAAACCATGTGGAGCGACGCAACCTGTCAGCCACTACAGCCGCCTGCTCACCTGTGCCAACAATTACGATATGTCGATGATTATGTCCATTTGAACGCAAATACCGAAGCAGTAACCTTAAAAATGCACGAACAAATACTGCAACAACCCAGGTTGAGGCAAACCAGACCCCCATCCATGAGCGAGAAAAATCAGCACCGGATTTGGTGGCGAATGCCAGACCAGTCAGAAGCAGCCCAACCATTAACCAGGCCATGGTCAGATATTTTATCTCTGTCAGAGTAGACGTGCCCCGCCAGACACGGTACAGATTGAATAACGGGAAAATTAGCGCGCTGAGAATGACCGCAAACAGTATGACTTCGATATAGTGATCTGGTAGCCCATCAATGCCCTGGACGGTGTATACATCATGCGCATTGGAAAAAAAATAAGACAGCACGCCACACATGATCACGACTGACAAATCAATCAGACGCAAACCAAAATTAAGAATATTGGCATGCCCTTTAAGAAACCCTTTTTTCAACATTAAATCTAATTAAACTCCCCAATCAACACCAAGAATTATACAAGATAAGGCCAGCATTATCGCTTAAAATACCCTTTATTCATTGCCAATTTCCTTTTTAACCACAACGGAAGTCTTTTTTCTATCAAGCCAAGACGGAAGCCTGTATAACGAAATAGTGTTCTCAATAATGCTTCAGGAATCTGCCAATATGCGTGTCTCAGTAAATAATTAAGTTCTGAAACAACAAATTTAATACCTTCTCCTTCAGCATCACCTAACTCCTGCCTTATCCAGGGCTCACGCGCATGAAACACACCCATATCAAAATATCGTTTCATTTCCTGCCAAAGAGAATAATCATGAGAGTGATATACACACGCATCTGCGGTATACGCAATTTTATAACCAGCTTTTAGAATTTTTGCAGCCATATACATATCCTCGCCAAAAATCACATTATCAGGAAAGCCTCCAACCTCAGTGAGCGATGACATTCGATATGCCGCAAAAGAATTTGATAAAAAGGCCGTTTTTAAACCAAATTGATCTACATCATTGATTGATCTAATAAATGATTCTGATGAATAGTTGTAAAGTCGAGCATGAGCTTCATTCGGAGTTGCCTTTAGCCTGGGAAGTTGTCTTCCGCAAACAGCAGCCACGTCATCATCACTAAATGGCTTAAGTATATTATTGATAGATTCATTATCACGCAATACAGCATCCTGCGTCAAAAAAACTAGAACATCGCTTTTACTTAGTAACCCAACCGCCAACTGCCTTGTTTCACCATGCCCAAAATCTTTCTTTTGAATTATCTTAAGATCAAACCCTGCTAATAATGCAAGCTCGACAGTATCATCGGCTGAGCCAGAATCAACTACTAGCACTTTATCTGCTTTCGCTGACTGATTTTTTATCGCTATAATCCATTCATGCCACAGGTGCCCAGCATTCAATGTAGGAACAACAACCGTAAACTTCATCATAAATAATCAGGCTCCCGGTGATTCAACCTATCGCCCCCCTGTTTTAAATAAACGCTTTAATTCACTAAAACTGACATATGGACGGCTCCGTGTTTACCGGAGGCTATTTCATTTAAGTCAAGCCACCATGGCTCCCCCCCCCCCCCTAGGTTTGCTCATAATACAGTTTTTCATATTCGACTGATGGAATATTTCCTATCAGTTCCAGGAATATGCTCTTTAGAAATTGGATAGCCGCACTGAATAAATTTATGATTAAATTTGAAGAACGCTTAGCTGATTGCATTTAAATATGACAGCTATACAGAACCATTTACATTCTCAAACATTTTATTTAATGCTTCGATTCTCACTTTTTCATGCATAAAATGATACGTCACACCCTCATCTTCTGACTGCATTATTGACTCTAGGCTGCCAAATGAAACATTAGAATACAACACTTCTCTTAACACATATGATCGAATCCACGGGTCAAGGAACCCATAAACCGCTCGATATATACTTTGAGTATTAATACCTTGCGTATTCACACTAAATGAAAGCTCTGGCAACCAACATGATTTAACAATACCTCCAGCATCAATACCTGGTGTCATATAAAAACAAGTTGCAGAAACATAACCTGTTAATAGTGAGGACCACAATGCACAATCAGCACCTCGAATATTGGGTAAAAAACCTGGATGTATGTGTAAAAAGCTTAATTGCTGAATATCTAACAGAGTAGCAGGCATAATACCTCCGCCAGTAAACAGAACTGTCCCAGCCGGCTCATTTGATAAATACCTCTGTAACTCCTTATCCCCTAACCCTTCGACTAGCAGCGGCTCGACACAATCACTATAATTTGAAAGCGGTAATAATATACTCGCGTTATCGAGCACCTCTCCTGTAAAACCAAGCTTTTCCTGAACTTCAGATAATATGCCGCCGATAAAATCTGAGTTAGTTTTAAATAACTGTTTAGGCCAATAATGAATCTTATTTTGCTGGATAGTGGCCGCATATGATTTCCTCAAACCACTGGGCAACCATTTCCCTACAGGTTTCCTCGTTGCCACATCCTTAGCTGCAACCAGCTCAACTATCTTTTGAGGTTTGAAACCAAGACTTTTGATTGTTTCTAAGTAAGCTCGCGCTATAGGCCCTTCATAAAATAGTACGGTAAGTGGTATAGTTTTATAACCATGCTCACTACAACAATTATTTAAAACTGAATTACTAGTAACAACCAAATCATCAACAACCACAGGTAATCTATTTTTCAATGTGGTCCACGCCAATTCCTTTGCATTACCAAGCTCAGTATTTATAGCCATCCATGACGGTTCAATAACATCTAACAATTTAAACAATACATTAAAGCGCTTCAGGCTGATTTCCGCACACAAATCATCTTGAGATAAAAGCACTGCTTTAAATAAAATAGCAACCGAAAGTTCTAGCCAGATTTTATTGGTTAATACTTTATCTACGGCCTTCCTACCATTGCTCTGGTAGCCAAGAAAAAAATTTTTACTAATGTCTAATCGTTTAGATAAAAAATCTATAGCATCTAACTCAGACTCACCCCAACAAGCCTGTGATGCCAAGTCATGTAACACAACGCAAGTATCAACATCACCATAAGTTGAGCTCGGAAATTCAGTACGACTCAAGATATCTAGTATCTGTTGTTCTAACTTGTGCAAAGTGCCCATACTAAATTTTGATTATTTGTTGCTGAATAGTCTGCAAAATATTGGCTAATGTCCAGTAAAGCACCATTGCGGCAGGAAATGGATAAAAGAGAATAAAAAAAGCAATTGCCATTAAATAAAGATTTCGCTTTTGACGTTTCACTACTGTTACTGGTGCGTGTGAATTCTGAAAAATAACAGTCGAATACAGTGTTATAATCGTCATAATAAAGGGTAGAAGGCTAACAGTATCACCAAACATAGCTATATTAAACGGCAATTGCCCAATGGAATCCGGATATGCCAAGCTTTCTATCCACAAAAACGCCTGACCATCAAGTTGTGGCATCTCACCAAGCGCATTAAAAACTGCTATCAGAATAGGAATCTGAATAAAAGAACCCAGCATGGGCTTCAAAGTATAAAAAGGAGAAACACCCAATTCTTTATGCGCATCCATCAAACGATTATGAGCATCTTCTCCATCATGGTTAGCTTTAATTTCTGCCAACTTCGGTGCCAACAGCGCCTGCACCTGGCTCACTCTACGTTGAAAACGAACAGTCATTATGCCTACAGGCAACAAAAGAAGTTTAAGCAATACACTAAATACAACTATCGCCACCCCCCAGTTACTTACGACATGCGCCTCTATTGCAACTAAAGAAAATTCTACCACCCTTGCCAGCCATGCTAAAGGCCCCCATAAATGAGCATATCGAATTTGATCTAATTCAGGTGCAATTGAAGAAAGCTCGGATTTTGCAACAATTTTTAATAACGCATCAGGAGTATTTATTATTTCGTGATTATCGACATGTAATTTTAATTCATTAAAGTGAAACGATAATCCTGGCGCTTTTACAACCACCACCTGAAGATGCCCAGCCACTGCCAACCATTCATCTTTACGCAACACCACTTTACTATTGTTCTCAATGCGCCTTATATAATTTTTACTCAACACATAATAATTTAAATTATTATAGTAAGAAGCAAGACCATAAAAAACATGTTTTCCCTCTATCGCATCAAGCTTCTCAATAGCACATTCTAATGAATTATTGCACCCATTATTCATTTCATTAGATAAAAACAAATCATCATCAGCTGCAAAAGAAAATGAAGATAGTAATATCAAACATACAAAAATAATCCAACCGTGAAGTCTCGTTAGGCTAGTGATTTTTGAGACCACTACCATTTTTCACCACCTTTACTCCAAATCCCATAAGCCCTGTCAGGACGCTGCGGGTCGATTAATGCTTTATCAACACGACTTAAATCGAATTTTGGGGCACCGTGAACCAAAAATTTAAAATCCTTACCGTCAGAATAATAAAGATAATTTTCTCTACCATTTTTACTTTTTCGAGGGTCTACGGGCAATGTTTCCAAAAAAGCCGGAATCAAACCCTTTATATAATCAGGTGTAGAATCTCCCCAATTGGAATAAACACCGTCCCAGCTAGTACTAACCGGGTATCTTTTATTTTCCGCATAGAAATCAGATAAAGCGTTTTTCACTATCTCTATATCTAACAGGCGCTTATTAAAACTGAACTCCTGGCTATCTACATCACTAGCCTCGTTTTTTTCTGAAACGGAGAGATTAATTAGTTCTGATTCATTCATTGCTTCAAGAAGGCTGAGCTTTCTTGAGCGAATCTTGACTGACACATGAGAATCATAACGAAAATCTGACTCAGCATCCTTCACCACATATAAGTAATATGGCTCATCGCTTTCTAATGAATCCCCCAAAAGGTCAACGCCAGGAAAAATGTCACACCCAGTTTTCAAATCTGCTTTTTTACATAAAGTCACAGCCAAATCATTAAGCAAAACCAATTCTGATTTAAAAGTAATTTCAGAGTTATTTGCTCCAAAATCTTTAATCATTAAAGTTGGCCTATATCTGTTGTACCCCCAAAGCTTGTTTCCATTTATTATCAAATTATCTGGATATTGAGAAAAATATGTTGCAGGCTCGCCATGATCTGACTTAAATACAATTATAGAGTTGTCATAAACACCCAGGCTTTTAAGCTTCTGCAGAAAGTCAGAAAACAGATCAAGCCCGCATTTACTTTGCGCTTTTAGACCTTTTTCATTCTGATTAGAATCATGCCATGCTTCATCATCACTTCTATAGTTACAATTCTCATCAAAATCCACAGGAAAATGTGTAAAGGGAAAATGCAGAAATCTAACACTGAAATCTTTATCTGCAACAGAGAGTTGTTCAACCAGTGAGTTAAACAACACTATACTTGAGTTATATTTTCTATCCCATTTAGAGCCTCTACTTTTATGTATTCGAGACACCAACTCAAAATTCTCATCTGGTGTTACTATATACGCACGTAGTATTCCAATATAATCCTCCCAGTTAATAATACCTAATGGCAAGCGAGTCCAAAGTCTCACGATAGGATATCGAAACACATCAATAGTATCTATTTTTTGCTGAGTAATAATTGCAGAATTAGGAATGCTCATACGCTTAGCAGAAACATAACTATAACCATGCTGATAACTATCTGGCACCTGGTTTAATATCAACTTATCAATCAACCCTTCAGACTTTAGCGCCTTCATAACATCCTTCCGTGTCTTACCCTTGGACTTATAGTCATGCACACCAAACAATTCACCAAACATTGAAGCCGAAGTCGCAGGGGATTGCGTCACAGCATTATTAAACACTAGAAAATCTTTTAAATCTCGCGAATACTTTTTATTTTCTTTTATCAAATCAGTAATCATACTTCCTGGTAAGCCATCGAAGTTTAAAACCAATATATTTTTCTTATTTGATAAAGATAAAGAAGATTGGTTTACTTCATCTGCTTGCCAAATTCCCGAGTGATAAATTGAATCAACAGCTGGCACTATAGATGTTAAAAAAGCAACTAAAACAAATACTTGTATATACTTTCTCGCAACGGTTAAACTCGCAACAGATAAACAACCAACAACGATAATTGAAACTATTATATTAAACGTATCAATCGGGCTATTCCCAGGATCAACCATCCCCGTACTAACTGACACAGGCATAAACAATCCAACAAACACAACCCACAAAAGCACGAAATAAGAAAAAACTCTTGAAATCGTATATAACTTACAGAAATGCAATAACACACAAATCAGACTAAGAAATAGACCTAACAAAACTGAAAAGAAAAATCCAGTCTTAAAAAATACAGCAAAGTTTATAAACGGGTAATCATTAGGATCATGCCCAATCATAAATATTGGAATAACAAGAAAAGCCAATAACGATGCTAAAAAACAATAAAAAATATCTAATAATAAATCAGCCTTCACCACAGATTCTCCTCAAAGCCAGGCTTCCGGCTGCTCCACTTTTGCCAACATTAAAAACATATTCAGATTGCTTCACTTTTGTTGATCTATTTGCAATTAATCTACTAAAAAACTGCTCCAAGTCACCCGTGTTATCACAAGCAATAATGCCGCCAAGCATTTCTCTAGCTTCGACCTCAAGGGGCACTAAATTCAAATCCTCATAATTTTGATTATTAATTTTCCTGGGAACATCAACAAACACCACTGGCTTATTCAGGCCAAAAGCATAATCTAACGCAGCACCAGACCAGTCACTTATCATGATGTCCGAATCATGCAATGAATCCTGCCCCGCTACATTTTCTTCATAATTAAACAAAGTGTTATTACCATGTTTCTTTAATATTTTATCAATTTCATCTTTGGCCAATTTTATAGTTTGTGGGTGCGGCCTCAGAGTAACCAGATACCCTTGCTCTATTAGCTGATCAATAATTTTCTCACCAATACCCAACTCGATCGTACCTTCCGGCCCCCAGGACGGTGCAATCAACACATGCTCAGGAGCGCCAAAACACTTTCCTTTTGACTGTCGCTCACCAGATTCTTTAATAATTGCATCTAGTCGACCATATCCATGCTCAACCAAATTTTTCGCAGGCAAATTGTATCTAGCCTCCATTGCTCGAACCTCTTCCACATGATGCGGGCCAGCACAAAATATCGTGTCGTAGTAATCAAAAGCACCTTCACGGTAAATCATATGCAGACTTACCAATGAATGCTGGACATATACATAGTGAACTTTGTGTTTTGAACGTTTTACCTGGTATTGATTTAAGTCAGGCATAGTCATCACCATGACATCAGTTTCAATATTTTCAAATAACCAATTACGTATAAATCCTTCATCAATTTTGAAGGCTCGGTGATTAGGGTGTTCAAGATACAACCCTGGGTCGTCTTCACTGGAGCTAATATAGCAAACAGAAATGTCCGATGTAGACAGAACTTCTCTAACCAGTCCTTCTAAATGCGGCCAGTAGTTTTTTCCCTCAGAATAAAAGGTGAGTTTACGATGCGCTTTAGGCAGCTGCATAAGCCGCATTACATCACGCAGGTGACGAATAAATTTCATTAACTATCTATTTTATAAAACTTATCTAGTGATCCATCAGCAGCCATAGCTTTATACTGGTTCAGGTCTTCAACAGAATCAATCTCTAACCAGCCATTATTTACTAACACAGCTTTTGCCTTCCAACCAACATCAATTAATTGCTGTAAAAAGCTTGTCATATACATATTGTCAAAATCTTTGCCATCGTATATTGCAGCACGATCTAACTGGTTATAAAACTGTACAAACTCACTAATCTTATCTGAACGAATTTTAATCAGACCTGTATATTGCCCCTGAATTCGCTCATAACTTTCAGGCTTTTTGCCAAGTTCTGTTACATACCCCTTTTTATCCATAACAAGCGTTTCAGCATCATCGAGTGGGTTTTCGAGGCGAAGAGACCAAAGATCCTTCCACTTGGCATCGATCATCAAAGCAATTTCATCAGAGCATGCTAACAAAGCCTTTAAATTATCACTCTGATAAACAATATCACCATAAGCAATAATCAGATCACCTTCTTGCTGAATAAAATCCAGTGCAGAGAACAGTGTTTCTACCATATTAGTTTCAGCATAACGGGCATTATATGAGGTACCAAAGCCAAGCACCTCGATTTGATCGAAGCGATAACCAGTAGCAATATGGATATTACTAATCCCAGTCTGCTGTAAAGTCTTAATCTGTCTTTCTAGTAGCGATCTACCTAACAAGTGCACCAGGCACTTCGGTCTATCATTAGTTAATGGGCGCAAGCGGGTTCCTTGCCCCGCCGCCAATATCAAAGCGCGTGTCATAATAGAAATCTTTTTATTAGTTCAATATCTAGAGAGTTAAATGGTTGCTCTCGCTCTGGGTGCCACATTATACCAAACAGATTTTTTTTCGTATGTTTTAAAGCCTCTACTTTGCCTTCACTATCAAGTGCGATTACCTGTAACCCCTCGGCAAGATCACCCGTGGAAATGCCCCAATTATGATAGCTATTAACAAACTCAGGAAAAAAGTAACTCTGATCAATTGACGATATTTGATGACGAACCGCTACATGTCCGCTAATCTTTGTCAGCTTTCCACCCATATGAACATTAATCATCTGCATGCCTCGACAAATACCTATAATAGGAAAATCTCTCTCTAATGCCTCATCAAGTAAAATTGATTCAAACGCATCACGTTCTGATGCAGCATCTGCCGCTGAAGCATCTAGGCTGGCAATAGAGTTTCCACCACTAAGTATCACTGCATCTAACTGCAATTCATCCAGTAAATTTTGCACGTGGCTAGGCGGACAATTAGGCAATGGTATTGGGACACACCCAAGCTCCCAAACAAATGCTGGCCAGCGTTGATCCAAGCAATCACGTCGTTCAGAATAGTTTTGCACCTGCTCTACTCGTTGAGTAATCCCTATACGCTTCATTGCACTTCCCGAATAATATGGCTCGCACAATCAAGCTCCACTCGTTTCATATTGGCAATTTTTTCATATAATTTCTCACCAACACCAATCGCTGCTGGTAAACTTATTTCAGCTGCCCTAATAGCCATATGGGAATTAGCACCACCATACTGTGTAATTAAACCCGCTATTCCATGTCCAAACAACCAGTCATACCCAGGATCCGCTTGAGAAATCAAAACCAATTTCCCTTTTAGTTCAGCTTGATCGCTGAATTCTAACCGCTGAACAATTGCTTCAACCTTTTTTACAGTTACAAAGTTGGGCTGTGAAGTAAAGCGTTCAAAACAATAAAAATCAATGTCGTTTTTAATAAAAGACGGCAACTCAATGGAACATGTTACTTCATAATTTTTTTGACGTAATTTAACCTGGCCTCTTAAATCTGCATACGAAATCGCATTAAGTTTTAACTTTTCAAGGTCATAATATTCCAGGTAAGATAATTCCTCTCTAGAAATATCCAACACTGAACCTAATTGAACACATAAGTCCAAAACATTGCTTAAATTTTTTGTGAATTCAAACTTGACAGACTCCCTAGCCTGTATAGCTTCTCTCAGATAACACACTAACTCATCTACCGACAATGAAGAGCCTAGCTGATGCAATATTTGTTTAATATCTTCATCTTCAAGCGATGAAACTTTGAATGAAGTAACAGACTTAGATTCATAATTATTCACTGAAGTAAGATATTTCTCAGAATCTTCCCAATACGCTTGCGCTGTTAATTCATAAGTACCTGGCCGTAAATGCCCATATCTATCAACCAATGACTTGTGTGACAAGTCTCCTGCGCTATATGCGTACTTATCTCGTTCAAAATGGCCTGCAACAGTATCAAAACTCTTTAAAAAAGCCAGCCTTCTTTCATCTAAAAGCGCGCCTGCAGCCACAAAACTTCTTAACAAGGTTGTGGAGACAAATCCAGCGCGAGCTGCATGAGAAAATGCCAACGTACCATACCGTTTGCAGTCATCAAGCAAGGCAAAAATTTGATCAACAACAGAAAAATCACTAGCAAGAATAGCCTTTCTCCGTTGATTGAGCTCGCCAATAGATGCCACATCACTTTGAAGCCGAACTAACGCATTACATGTGATTTTTTTAAGCGCGACTTCCAGCAGAGAAATATCTGCTGTTGTTACGCCATACGGAATAAGTCTGGCTGATGCATTTTCATGAAGCTGTGGCGTCCAAATAGTAAAAGCCACGTCAAATTCAATTTTGTCGTGAAATTGTGGATTATCCGCGAGAATATTGATGTATGCTTCCACCAGTCTTTCTGCCGTGTCTTCAGGCAACTCAGCCGGAATGAAAGAGTTAAAGCTAGCCCTAACATCCACATATGGCTGACCCGAGAATGAAACAATTAACGGGGATGGGCGCACATCTTGATAACCAAATTCTGCACGTTGCTTTGCCCATATTTCATTAGTAATAAGATAACGATAAAGACTAAATGCAAGCGGCCTAGGACGCGTGCCAATAATTTCAGCCGGATTCCAGTCTGGCATATTGGCAAACAGCGTCTTTTTCCCAAAAGCTAAAGGAGGCGGACTCTGCTGAGCCTGGAAATGTAATTTACAGCTTTTTAAACTGTGCTCTATAGACTCCAGATCAACCTCATAATCGCCATGATCCACAGTAATTGGCCTTACCTGAAAAATGTGAACTAGACCCTTTTGATCTAAGGCAAATTCTATATCGAGTTTATCAAAACCAAGCAATTGCTCCAACTCTTGCACCGCTCGCAACACTGGAACTAACTCAGGCTCAACTTGTTCAAGGTACTCTGGCTCTAACCGGCTTATAATTATAGTCCTTAAATCACCGTGAGTGCCTGCCGTTACTGCTTCTGTTGACTGAGTTTTGTCGTCAAAATTAAATTTATAATAAGGTGCCCCGGATTCCAAGCTACAAGTAAAAACAACACCTGCAGATTGTACATTTTGTATAAGCTCCTGAATTAGTACCTGATCATCATCAGTTCGCTTGCAGCCATAAGACTCAACAACTGTTTCAATAGATTTAGATAATTGTATGGCATCTGCACCATCAATATTAAGCAAACTTTCAAACCCCCCCGCGTTAGAAAATTGCCAGTTATCCTCACCTTTAGAACTACTACGAACAATCAATCTCGTATTTCCAAATTGCGACAATATATCTTTCAATATCAACTTGTCATCTTTTTTCCAACTAGCCGTAGTAAAACTCACTTGTCTGCCAATATGGCTGTAACGCACTAAAGGTTCAAGCCTTGCCAAAGTTTCTGCTTTGGTACCAAGCACAAAGTGAGCAATATCGCTTGGTGAATTAAATTCTGCCCAATGTCCGCAAGCATCAAAAAATTTAACAGATAACTCGGACTTATCCAAAAAATGTATGAGATGAATTAAATTTAATCCTACAACCGATTCATCAAGGTTAGAAATATATTTCACAGCATTGCTGTTAAAATATATAAGGCCAGTAAATTCTACTTCATTTAAAAAGTCAGAAGCACCATCAACCTTAATCGTTTCTGCTGATTGCATATCTTCAGTAGATCGAGATTCATAACGTTTTCTCCAAAGACTATCGACACAAAAAACCACATCCGCATCAACAGATAGCATGCCAACAACAACTTCTTTTCGAAATACTGTATCAGAATAGACCGCAAACGCGGGGCGATTTGAAAATGGAGCTTTTAGAAAAGTGTGTAATACACTTTTATGCTCCCAGTCCGGGATCACTGTATAGTTTAGCTGCGGGTAACTTTCTATAACCTCATCAACATGATACCCACCTAAAAAGTGAAAACTTTCAACATTACATGCAGCCTCAAAACTATGAAGCTGCCAATCCATTGCTTTAGTGTTTAATGCAATATTTTTTAGCGCAGATGGCTTACTCCCACGAGCGGGCCGACCCGCACCCAAAAGAAATACATCCATAAAAATACTTGCCTTATTTATCGTCTTTTGACACTTGATCTTGATCTAAATTCTGACCACTTTTTTTACCAGTAAAAATTGATTTCAGTTTGTACCAATAAGTTTTAACAGCCAAACCTACAGCCACAAATAAACCAATAATCGCCGACATAATTGCACTGCCGGAGCCTGGATCAATATATGCTATTGCGGGGAGTGAAACTGTAAACAACACAATAAACACCGAGACTAAAATACTTTTCATTTAAACACCTTCAGATATTAAAATTTACATCAATTATTAACTAATATGATCGTTGCAACAAAGCCCACGATAGATTAAGAAGATAAAAACATATTCAATTTAAAATCACCTTATACCAGCATCCGCTACTAAGAAATTATACAATATAATGGTTTGCCTTTTAAGCATCCCCCACTAAGCCCGCGTTAAAGGTTATCACTATTACTGCGGTATTTATGTTGCCTTATTAGCTTCTTTCTGTCGCATAACATTGGTCTAAGTCAACCGATGCATCTAAAGCTTGCAATCTTTGCGCCATAAAACATACCTACTATAAAGAGCTATCGGGTCGCAACTAGTGTAAGCAACTCCTTGCGCTTCTTACACAACAGCTGTATCAACTCTAGAGATATAACTCTCAAAAGCATTATTATTTTCCTCAGGCCAAAACATGCCATAGAACTACAGGAGACTGTTTTGTTTAGCAGTCCTTCACTGGACAAACCCATATAAACTCCCGACAATCCATGAGATTTTTGTTCTACAGACACAAATCCTGACTTTAATAACATTTCACTTAATGCCGCCTTATTAAAAAGCATTATATGCCTTGGCGGCTCTAGCCCTCTCCAATTTGATTTGTATAAAGCATAACCAATACTATCAATATTAGGCGTTTCCAGCCACAATGTACCGCCATCATTAAGTAATGCGTAACATGACTGTATTAATTTAAGAGGGTCATAAACATGCTCAATAACATGGTTTAAAGAAATAAAATCAAATTTCTCATTGCTATCTATTACATCAATACCGCCGTGCAATATTATCAGCCCTCTAGATTTTGCTACACTTACTGCCGCCTGATCAAAATCCACGCCAATCACTTCCCATCCATGACGGCTAGCCATTTCTAGAAATTCACCATTACCACACCCTACATCTAAAAGACGGCCGGTGTTACGAAACTTAAAAATATGCCTAGATTTTGTATCAAAATATAAACCAAGTGGAAACACAATCCTTACCAAAGCATACACAAGATAACCAGAAACCGTATAATTATGACCAGCATGATCGCAAAACGCTTCGTACAAGTATTTTTGCATACCTCTTAGATATTTATTTATTAAACTGCCTTTATTTTTTGAGTGAGTATAATAATTTTTATACGCATTCTGGATGTACTTTACTGCTGGTCTTAACGATAAGTAACCGACTCCGCATGAGCCACAAACATTCATCCGCCAGTATCCAGATGGAGGGACTGACAACCAATCTATTAAACGGTTCTCATGATTGCAAACACTATCACTATTACACAAAGGGCATATATTAACCTCTTCAGTCCATTCAACTGGCCATGCACTTACATCATCGTTTTCCATAAATATATAGTATGAATTGCAGAATTATTAAGGATTTATTCTACAGATTGGCTGGCTTTACTGAAGACTCTGCATTACCTTTTCGTTCGCCTGAGATGTCGGCATCATCTCCCTCAAGAACAGACTGGATTGCCTCCAGATATTTATATCCATTTTTCACATCTGGCTCTAGATACGTACTCTCTGACCACTCATTCCATGCATTAAGAAATATATATTGCTCATTTTCGGGTCGAAGAGACACATAACTAACAAGCTTTTCAAACCAATAATGGAATGCTTCTGGATTCGCACCCTTGAAGATAGTAGCTTTCTTTCCATAACGGGCAGTGTTGTCCCAATCTACAAACGCCCCAGAATAAGTTTTTAGCCCAGTCTCATGCCTTGATTTCAAGACTTCTTCCCAAACTTCATCATAATCGTAAAATGTCAGGTTATATTGAAAGGAAAACTTTAACGACCATATCAAACTCTGAACTGGCGAGGGCAATTTATCAATAATTCGTCTAAGAGAGGCTCGCCTTTCTGAAGCAGCATGATATCCATTTGAATAAATTGCCTCAAAAGGCTGAAATTGAAATATGGCATCAAATGATTTTATACATTCCTTATCAGGATGCTCATACTGTTTTTGAAAAATAAAATAAAGACCTTTGAGGCCATGCTCTTTTGCCTTTTTTTGCCAGTATTCAAGCATTTGGCCAATTTTATCAATCCTATGCGGCCTGTAAATTATAAACACAGGCTTGCCATCTATCTTGATCGCGCGCTCATCAGTCCATGCATGAATAAGATAATCAAAGTGTTTCAACCAACTTTCTTCGGCAGGTGGATGAGTCTGCTTAATCAGTATGTGATGATCGCGGCCATCCCATCTTTTAGACCAGGTTTCATTTGCCCATGATAGACAAAAAGGCATGTCTACATCCTTATTAGCAAGCATTAGGCTTGTGGGCGTTTCTAACAACTGCTTGCCATCAAACCAATAGTGATAATGACAAAATCCATAAATACCGTACTGTTTCGCCAAATCTACTTGCCAGCGCAAGGTATCAAGCTTTGATTGGTCATAGTAATTGTCATTTTGCGGTATTCTGGGTTGATTGTGGTCATCAAATAGTGGTTTCGCTTTTTTTACATTAACCCAGTCTGTAAAACCTTTTCCCCACCATTGGTCATTTTCAGGGATCGCGTGAAATTGCGGGAAATACATGGCTATAACTTTTGTAGCAGATTTACTTTTCATGAATCTTTATCCAAAATACCTAGCTTCCGGGCAAAAACCCGAACTTTTCCGCGATATTTTTCAGGTATAATTTTCTTTGCCAGAGTCCTTACGCCACTCTCTCTAATAGAACTAGACATATCAATAGGCAGTTCCATTAAATCAATATTCTTAGTCATTTGCGCGGCTGGAGCAGCTTTAATCACAACCTGGTAAATATTGCCGTGTTTGAATGAAGAAAGTGCTTTTTTAACATCTGATGGTAAACGCTTCCATTTCACAGAAAATTCACTATCTTCAGGATCAACAATTACAAACTGTGCCTCTTTTATATGCAAACCCGATTTATTAAAGAGCGACTGCATATTTTTTAACCCAAAAAATCGAATATGCGTACGATCCAACAACCCCCAGTCGCGATAATCAAAATCCTCATCAAGCAAACAGGCAGCTACTGCACTATGACCTACATGAGGTAGAGAAATTACGATGTTACCACCCTCTTCCAGCAGGCCCATCATTAACGCAAGCGTATTCCATGGATCATATACATGCTCCAGGACATCTGCTGCGACAATAACATCAAACTTCCCGTCTTCACTTAAAAGATCGGGCCAGGACGTATCATTCAAGTCTGCCTGATAAACCTTTTCACAATATGGTGTTAATCGAGCAATAGCATCTTCATCTATTTCAAGTGCGACCACCTTACAGTCACCAGCTGCTTGCAAATGTTTTGTGATCGATCCAGGACCTGCGCCTATCTCAAGCACACGCTTTTTGTTACCAACCATACGTACAACACGCGCTGGCGCGGTGTTGCCATTCAGATCTACTTCATATTCATAGTTGTGCGTCGAATCTTCTTTCATATAATCCTTATAAATTATTTTAATTATTTACCCGGTCTTGATCTTTTGCTCTTATTGATTTTTTGCTCTTATGCCTGCTTCTTCCAGTACACACCAACACCATCAATCTCCTGAATCTGAGGATAAATACCTCTTTCAGAACAAAAATCATTAACTGCAGCCTTGCAACCCTTTACAACATGGTAATCGTCCACAATGACATAACCACCCACTGAAACCTTGTCATAAAGCGCCTCAAGTGGCTGAATCGTTGACTCATACAAGTCTCCATCAAGCCTTAATAGTGCAATTTTGTTTATTGAAGCACTGGGCAAAGTGTCCTTAAACCAACCTTCTAAAAAAACAAGTTGATCATCTAAAAGATCATACTTTTTAAAATTTTTCTTCACATCCTCAATGGATATAGAAAGCTCTTCATACTCATGGAAAATTTCACCCTCATCATCAGGAAAGTTTTCTATGTCTGGAGGTGGCAAGCCTTTAAATGAGTCAGCCATCCATACTTTTCTGTCAATTATACCGTATGCTTTAAGTACAGCACGCATCATAATACAAGCACCGCCTCTCCATACACCCGTCTCTATCAAGTCACCGGGTATGTTCTTTTCAATTATACTTTCGACGAGTAAACGAACATTTGACAATCGTTTGACTCCAACCATGGTATGCGCCACTGAGGGCCAATCCCAGCCATATTCCCTGATTTTCGAATCGTATTTCTCCTGCCCCAATACTTTCATTGGCAAATCTTCATAAATCGTACCAGTTAGGCATTTCTCCATTAAATTAAGATAATCGCTTCGAGATTTATGTAACTCTGCAAACAAGTCTCTATATCGCACGCCACTTAGAAATAACCTTGTTTCATTTACAATTTCCTTTATGATTCCAACACTCATTTTAATTACTCTCTTGCATTCTATCATCAGTCTTACGTATATCTATCTTTGCCATAGGAACACCCACAAGACCTGTAGATGTACTGCTGGTTTGGGATTCCAGTACAAAAGCATCATGTATCCACTCCAATTGTTCATGATCTTCTTTTATACCATCAGCAACAGCCACGTCAGCTGAATAGTTCCCCTGAGGGAGTATAGGCATATCAAAGGAGAAAGTTGCAGTGATTCGCTCAGAAGGCATCATTGAAACCGGTTTCAAACAATAATCTAAGTATGTATTATCACCAAAAAGAACTTGACCCAATCTATCTTTAATAAAGAAACCAACAATGACACTTTGAATTGGCTTCAAAGCAAGAATCTCAATTACCACACAAACACTCTCGCCTCCAACAACCCATGATAAAGGAATAAGATTTGCATCCGTTATTCGTGCATCAATAATTTTTGCTCCTCGACTACCAAAGCTCTCTGCTATATCTGAGAAACGAAACACCCGAATATCGTTTCGAAGGCTGGAACTATTTATGAAACTCATCCGCATATCTTTGAGGCCTTTCCTCTCTTGCACACTATCTACAACTGATTCTGTGGGCGTTATCACAGATTGCGCCGCTCCGTAACTACTTGCTAAGTAACCCTCGCATACATTCTTTGCAGCACCTATTTTCTGCACCTGGCCGCCATGAAGCC
>VAPM010262592.1_pt1 | contig 18800 bp, 23 predicted proteins | sample 3395091 | NCBI WGS metagenome assembly VAPM01 (sample SAMN08290445, study PRJNA428436) | hydrothermal vent metagenome | isolation source: Deep-sea hydrothermal vent chimney 3 | place: Pacific Ocean: Juan De Fuca Ridge | reverse complement strand
AGCATAACAGGGCCAAGTAAATTCATTATTATTTTTCTTTAATTGTCACGTTTGTACCAATACTTACCTTATCAAATAATTCAACAAGATCGCTATTTCGCATTTTAATACAGCCATGTGATGACGCTTCGCCCATCGCATCACTGTCCGGGCAACCATGGATATAAATGTAGCGCCTCATGGTATCTACCTTACCTAAACGATTTTTTCCTGCTTCTAGTCCACTTAACCATAAAATTCGGGTTAAAATCCAGTCTCGTTCAGGATAACTTACCCGTAAATCTTCAGAAAACATTTCACCGGTTAAACGCCGTCCAACAAACACGCTATTTACTTTTGCCTGCACACCAATTTTTGCACGAATAATATGCTGCCCTCTGGGAGTGCATTCACTGCCCCGTTGCTCGCCTACGCCATTTTTGGCTGTCGAAACAGGATACTCTTGTACCACTTTGTTATTAACAAGGCAGTACAGTATTTTTTTTTCGACATTAATGACAATCTCCAATGCTACTGACTCCAGCTTGAAAAAGGATACTTAACCAAATTTACATTATAATATTTAACCTGATCTGAAACTTCATCACCAACCCATTCCGGGCGAAAAAATTTTTCATCTTCACTTTGCAATTCAATTTCAGCAACAACCAAACCTTTATTATCACCGGTAAATACATCAATCTCCCATTTATGATCCTGATGTTTTACAATATAACGGGTTTTTTCAATTTTTGGCTGTTCGCACAAGTCCTGTAATAATTTTTCTGCATCGTCCAGTGGAATTGAGTATTCATATTCCTGCCGGGTAATCGCCAGCGTCATGCTTTTAATATTGATATTGGCCTTATCTCCTTCGATACGGATCCGTACAGATGCCTTGTCTGATCCGGCCAGATAGCCCTGTTTTATAACAACACTCGATGATACTGCCTGTTTCCAGCTATCATTTTTTAATAAGAATTTTCGTTCAATTTCTATGCCCATATTATCACTCGTATTTGTAGCAGGCTTATCGGCTAAACAAGGCGATGGATTCCACATGTGCAGTATGTGGGAACATATCAATCACGCCGGCTTTAACTAATTTATATTGATAAGTATTCACCAGCACATCGGTATCCCGAGCCAGTGTTGCGGGATTACACGACACATACACAATCCTTTCTGGTTCCAGTTTGGCAATCGTATCAATGATTTCTTTTGCACCGCTTCTGGGAGGATCGATCAATATCTTGTTATATTGCTTGTCACGCAACCAGGGTAAACCTTGCGTGTCTTCCATTAAGTTAGCCACATGGTATTCCACATTGGAAATTGCATTCCTTTCAGCATTCTCATTGGCACGTTCAACCAATGACTTTTCTCCTTCAACAGCAACAACCGAGTTCACCGAACGTGCAATAGGTAAGGTAAAATTTCCTATGCCACTGAATAGCTCCAGTACATTATCATTTTCATTCAAATCCAGCAGTTCGAGTGCCTGCTTAATCATTAACGGATTGATAAAAGGATTTACCTGGGTAAAGTCGGTTGCAAGGTGCACCAGTTTTAAAGCGTAGTCCGGCAGGCTGTAACTTAACTCGGAAAATTCAGGATATAACAAGGTAACGGTCTTCGGCCCTTTTGGCTGTAAATAAAGGTGATAATCATTGTCCTTCGCCAGTTGCGTTAAAACAGTTTTATCTTCATCGCTTAACTCAACCAGATTACGAAACACCAGGGCACAACCGGTTTCTGAAAAGGCCACTTCAATTTGTGCGATTTTGTTATAACAGCTTAATTTGCCAACCGCATCCGCAATCACTTCCAGTTTTTTTCCTATGCGAGCATCTAATACTTCACACTCACTCATATTAGCCAGATAACGACTGTGCTTTTCACGAAAACCGATATAAACTTTTTTCTTCGCCTTAACATACTTTACGCCCAGACGTGCTTTATAACGATAGCCCCACGCCGGACTTTGAATGGGTTCTAAAATATGTTCCGGAGTAACACTGGCCATTTTTTTAAAATTATCTAACAGGGACTGTTGCTTATATGAAATCTGTTTTTCATGTTGTAAATGTTGCAAGCTACAACCACCGCAAATACCAAAAGCTGAGCACTTAGGCTCAACGCGTTCAGCAGACGACTCCAGAATTTCATCAACAATGGCATCATCATACTGGCGTGTTTGTTTAAGCGCACTTATTTTAACAAGTTCACTCGGCAGTGCACCTTCTACAAAGATGGCTTTGCCATCGATATGTGTGACACCACGGCCATCATGAGAAAGGCTTTCGATTTTAACAGGATTGGGATAAATATCTTTGGTTTTAAAATGACGCTGTTGCATTCAACTTACACTCTTATACTATAATTTATTTACTACAACGGACACGAATGAAAAAAATAATACAATGAAAAAGCTATAGTCTTATTTCTTTTTGTATGCCCAAAAACTTCGTAGGGTAAACTCCCTTTGTTGTTCGCTATGGTTACATTTTTCTTTTAACTAAGCAGGAAAAACGCCGGTTGATAAATACCGGTCACCACGATCGCATATAATCGTTACAATGACCGCATCCGAAACCGTTTTCGATAATTGTAATGCGGCGGCGACGGCACCACCAGAGGAAATACCACAGAAAATTCCTTCTTTAGACGCTAAATCACGGGTTGTATTTTCTGCAGCAAGCTGCGAAACATCGAGAGTCATATCCACACGCGCAGCATCAAAAATTGACGGTAAATATTCCTTTGGCCAGCGCCGAATACCGGGAATACGCGCGCCTTCTTCCGGTTGTACGCCCACTATCTGGATCGCACTGTTTTGTTCTTTTAAATATCGTGAGTTACCCATAATGGTACCCGTGGTACCCATCGCGCTAACAAAGTGAGTTATTTTTCCTTGCGTATCACGCCATATTTCAGGGCCAGTAGTTTCATAATGTGCGAGAGGATTGTCCTGATTTGAAAACTGATCGAGCTCCAGCCCTTTACCCTCTTTGTGCATTTTCGCCGCTAAATCACGTGCCCCTTCCATACTTTGCTCTTTAGTGACCAAAATAATCTCGGCACCATAGGCTTTCATCACTGCAATACGCTCAACACTCATATTGTCCGGCATAATAAGAATCATTTTATAGCCACGAATTGCTGCGGTCATTGCCAGTGCAATACCGGTATTGCCACTGGTCGCTTCGATTAAGGTGTCTCCCGGTTTGATATCGCCTCGCTGCTCGGCATGCTGAATCATACTCAAAGCCGGGCGATCTTTAACCGAACCAGCCGGATTATTCCCTTCCAGCTTTACCAGAATCTGGTTGCAGCTACTGTCAACCAGACGCTGCAATCGAACCAGTGGTGTATTGCCAATAAACGACTCTATTGTTGGAAACATAAAGCTTTATAACCTTTTATTTAACCTGAAACATATAAAATATATGTGATAATCTTACACTAATTTCGACTAAAAATGATGTGATTCTAATGAGTTTATTTGACAAAGACCTGGCACTTAGTCAGGCCGGCGGCAACGCCGAATTAGCAAAAGAATTATTTGAAATGCTGATAAAAGATTTACCCGGCTTGCGGGACAGCATGAATCAGGGACATGCCCAACAAGACAAACAGATGTTCTGGGATGCCACCCATAAAATTCATGGTGGAACGGCTTATTGTGGCGTGCCCGATCTTAAAAATGCCTGTAAGTTACTTGAAGATGAAATTAAAGCCGCCTATCCTGGTAATACTATTGATGAGCCACTTAAGAAGCTGAACGATGAGGTTGATCGGCTATTAGAAAGTGCAAATGAACTAACAGCTACATTGTAAATAGAGTTATCCTCCCGGCATTATTTCCCGGATTACATTTCATTTCGTCCAGATTACTCTCGGCCAATCTCCTCTTTTTATTTATGTAGCCTGGATGTAGCACAGCGAAATCCAGGAGCATATATTCATATAAGAAGATTGCCGTGCTATCGCTCACAATGACTAACTTGTAGCAGTTTCATTCCTAATTATCATCCCTTAACCAGAGTCACATAAGCAACCGCATATTCCTGTTCATCAGAAATACTCACATGGCTTTCCTTCACACCATTACTGTCCATAAAATCTTTTGCCTTGCCTATGAAATTCAGTAACGGTTTTCCCAATTCATCATGAGTAATAAAAATCTGCTTTAAGCTAATCCCGTTACGGAAACCAGTACCCATCGCTTTGCTTGCTGCTTCTTTTGCTGCAAAGCGTTTTGCCAATAAGCGTGATGGTTCTGAATAATTATGATATTCCTTTAGCTCTTCCTCTGATAAAATGCGTTCGGCAAACTTGTTGCCAAACTTTTCTATATTTTCCTGCATTCGCGTAATACGAACAATATCAGTACCGATACCAAAGATCATTTTCTTGCTTCAATCATCAATCGCTTCATTTCTGTCACCGCCGGCCCAAGCCCCGTAAAAACAGACTGGGCAATAATGGCATGGCCAATGTTTAATTCTTTAATATCTGCAATGGCCGCTATCTGCTGCACATTATGGTAGTGCAACCCATGTCCGGCATTCACATGCAAACCAAGACCATTAGCATACTTAACCGCATCCACAATTTTATTAAATTCACTTTCCTGTGTTGCTCTGTCTCTGGCATCAGCAAAATGGCCGGTATGTATTTCAATAACCGGTGCACCAACAGTCTGTGCAGCATCAATCTGGTTTTTATCTGCATCAATAAATAACGACACTCGCACACCGGCATTTTCCAAACGGCTACAGGCCTCTTTCATTTTTGAAATTTGACCAGCCACGTCCAGCCCTCCTTCTGTTGTAAGTTCCTCTCTTTTTTCCGGAACTAGACAACAATCCGCTGGCTTATATTTCTCGGCAATCGAAATCATCTCATCCGTTACAGCCATTTCCAGATTCATTCTTGTTTGCAACGTTTGAGACAACAACGCAACATCACGTTCCTGAATGTGCCGGCGATCTTCTCTTAGATGAACGGTAATTGCATCGGCACCTGCCTGTTCTGCAACAGCCGCCGCCTGCAAAACTTCGGGATAAATCGTACCACGCGACTGCCTTAAGGTTGCCACGTGATCAATATTAACACCTAATAACATTTCTCGATCCTTATAATATTGTCGATTGAAATAACGCCCTTGTTTTAAGCGGTTTATCACCCAGATGCAACGCAATAACGGCTCGCATGAGTTGTTTTGCTTGTTTCAGTGTTTGCTTGCTACTGAAACTGCCGCTCTCTAACTCTAACAAGGTTTTACCGTATATATGAATTCCATCATACTCTGGATTTGGTGTATCGGAAAGTTCGCTTTCGGTAGTATTGCTCTGTGGACCTTCACTTAAAATATACTGATATGTTTTCATGGCATCAATTGACTTGCCCGTATTAATGTCATGATTTAAAACCAGGCTATAGCCTGTTTCCTGTAATAAACGTTTTTCAAAAATGCGCAAAACCGATTCAATATTCTTCTTCAATGATAAATTTTCAAGCGCGTCGGCATAATAATAAAATAGTTCAGGGTGCGGATCTTCAAGTATTACAAAACGCAAAAGAAGCTCATTCAAATAATAACAACTGATTAAAACCGAACCACGCAGGGGGTGTTGCCCATTTATATACGAGATTTGGCTGGCAGTGGCAAAGTCTGCATCAGTCAGGGTATACAAATCACCTTTTCCGGACCATGACAATAGCAAGGGCGTAAAAACCTGTAACTTACCGGCAAAGGATGATTTTAAACGTTTGGCACCTTTGGCAACAAACCGCACCCGACCAAAATTTGCCGTAAAGGCATCAACAATTAAACTGGTATTTTGATAAGCCTGCGTGTGCAAGATATAAGCAGGTTGAGAATGAACACGTTGATAGCTGGATGAACTGCTATTAATGCTCATCCGTATAACCAAGTGATTTTAGCATTAATTCATCATCTGCCCAGCCAGATTTTACTTTAACCCAGATCTCGACAAAGACCTTACAGCCAAACATTTTTTCCATATCAATTCGGGCTTGTGTACCTACCTTTTTAAGGCGCTGCCCCTGATTACCAATAATAATCAGTTTCTGGTTTTTTCGCTCAACAAGAATAACGGCATTGATGCTAATTTTATCATCCACTTCTTCAAACTTTTCGATCATCACAGTGAGATCATATGGAAGTTCCTGTCCCAACTGTCGCATTAATTTCTCACGAATAATTTCAGCTGCAAAAAATTTCATACTGCGATCGGTAAACTGGTCTTCCGGGAAAATCGGATCGGAAATATCCAGTAACGATTCAACCTCGGTTTCCAGATCCCCAATGTATTTACCTTTTAAAGCAGAAACAGGAATAATACTTTTAAAGGCATGCAGTTGACTTAACTTTTGCATAAAGGGGAGCAATTTAGCTTTATCGTCTAACTGATCCACTTTGTTAATTACTAAAATAACAGGTTTTTTTGTGGACTTTATCTTCTCAAGAACCCACTCATCTTTGTCAGACCAGACACCGGCTTCCACAACAAACAAAACCACGTTCACGTCATCAATAATACTGTGTGCAGTACGGTTCATATATCGGTTCATTGCACGCGGGCTGTCTTTGTGTACACCCGGTGTATCCACATAAATAGCTTGTGCAGCAGGCGTTGTTTTAATACCCAGTATCTGGTGGCGTGTGGTTTGTGGCTTGCGCGAGGTGATACAAAGCTTCTGCCCTAAAATATAATTTAATAAGGTTGATTTACCCACATTAGGGCGACCGATAATGGCAACATAGCCACAGCGAAAGTCATTATCATTACTGGTCATTGGTTAACAAATCCAAAATTTTTTGTGCAACTTGCTGCTCAGCAATACGTCGACTTTTTCCGCTACCTTTAATTTCATGTTCTATCACTTTAACCTGCCCTTTTACTGTGAAGGTTTGCTGGTGAGATTCACCGTCAATAGAAATAACCGTGTAAACTGGCAAAGGTAAATTACGTGCCTGCAGATGTTCCTGTAAGCGTGTTTTGGGGTCTTTGCTTACCTCAGCGGGATTAACATTATTTAAACGTACTTTATATTGAGAAAGAATAAATATTGTCGCAGCCTGAATGCCACCATCAAGATAAACCGCACCAATCACCGCCTCAAATGCATCGGCCAAAATAGAGGCTCGACGAAAACCGCCACTTTTTAATTCACCACTACCCAGTTGAATGTATTCACCTAGATTTATTTCTTTGGCAAGTTCGGCCAGTGTTTCACCTTTAACCAGGCTTGCACGCAAGCGACTTAGCACGCCTTCGTCAATTTCAGGGAACAGTTTATATAATTCAGTAGAAATAACCAAACCTAGAACCGAGTCACCCAGAAATTCCAGCCGTTCATTGTTGTTCGATGCGGCACTTCGATGTGTTAAAGCTGTATCCAGTAACGCATTATCATTAAAAACATAATCAATTATTTTTAGAAATTTGCGTTTACTCACCATACTAAATTAGTCAATAGTAACTTCTTTCTTGAAATGGACGATTAAATCAAGATTACCAACAATATTTTCACGCACTTCATAGTCAACTTCAACTATGGTTTTGCCTGATTTTTTCGTCACATAAATATCATCACCCGTTACCGAATAAACCGAGTTAATATTTAATCGTTTTAATAATGTTTTTTTAATTCCTCGAACTGGATAACTCGCAATCTTTGAATCTCCTTTCATTGAATCAAGTGATTCATAAACGCTAAAGCCTTCAATATAAATTGGAACTAAACGAAGTAATAATGTAACAAATAAAATTGCAACTGCAATAACAAGAAACCAACTGATAGCGGTTAGTCCACGCTGTTTTGAAATTAGTTTCATCACACACCTCCTGTCTATATTTCTAAAATTATATTGAAATCTTTATTTAATTGAACCAACACGTTGCCATTTTGGCCAGTGGTTCCAGCCTTGCCAGTTCATCCAGATCGCAAAGGCCCGACCTTTTAAATTGTCATCGGGTACAAACCCCCATACCCGGCTGTCGTTACTGTTATCACGATTATCGCCCATCACAAAATAATGTCCTTGCGGCACAGTTGTTACTAAATCGAAATGTGCCGGGTTTGAGCTCAAACGCATTTCATGTGAATAACCAGGTAAATCTTCCTTGAAACGAATATATTCTGTAAAACCAAAGGTTGAACGGGAAATTTCTGTTGTCGTGACAGCTTCCCCATTTATATATAACTGTTTATTATAGTAGGCAATTTGATCGCCAGGTAAACCAACCACCCGTTTAATATAGTCAATTTGCGGATCACGCGGAAAACGAAAAACCACAACATCACCTCGCTTTGGGGTACCCAGATCCAGTATTTTTTTATTAATCACTGGAACCCTTAATCCATAGCTGAATTTACTGACCAGAATAAAGTCACCAATTTCCAAAGTTGGAATCATCGAACCCGATGGAATTTTAAATGGTTCAACCACAAAACCGCGCAAGATTAAAACGATAAAAAATACCGGGAACAAAAACTTTGAGTATTCAACTAAAAAAGGTTCGGACTCTTCCTTCGTTGGTGTGTCCCTTTCTCGTCCAGTACCTTCCATTAATTCATCGTCATGCTTTCGAGCATTCGCAAAGAATAAAATATCAAGTAACCAGATAACCCCGGTGATTGCCGCACCTAATACCAGTATCAGCGAAAAATCCATTGTCATTTGTCTTTACCTACATGTAAAACGGCTAAAAAAGCATCTTGAGGTAACTCGACTCGACCAATTTGCTTCATACGTTTTTTACCTTCTTTCTGTTTTTCCAGTAACTTCCGTTTACGCGAAACATCACCACCATAACACTTTGCAGTCACATTCTTACGTAATGCTTTCACATTTGTGCGTGCTAATACTTTCACCCCAATAGCGGCCTGTATTGCAACATCAAACATCTGTCGGGGAATAATTTCCTTCATCTTTTCTGTTAATTTCCGACCATGTGAAATTGCATTATCACGATGCACAATAACCGCTAATGCATCCACTTTTTCTGAATTAATTAAAATATCCAGTTTAACCAGATTTGCTTCCTGAAAACGAGTAAAATCATAGTCTAAAGAAGCATAACCCCGGCTGACTGATTTTAGCCGATCAAAGAAATCCAGCACAATCTCGTTTAACGGCAGCTCAAAAATAATACTGACCTGCTCACCCAGATATTGCATATCCTTTTGTACACCACGCTTTTCGATGCACAGGGTCATCACATTGCCCACATAATCCTGGGGCACAAGAATTGTTGCGGTCACGATGGGTTCGCGAATTTCGGCAATATGCACCTGTTCCGGTAAATCGGCCGGATTATCGATTTTAATCACCTCGCCCTTGTTGGTTTTAACTTCAAAAACAACAGTGGGAGCGGTGGTAATCAGGTTGAGATCGTATTCACGTTCTAGCCGCTCCTGAATAATTTCCATATGCAGCATGCCCAGAAAACCACAACGGAAACCAAAACCCAAAGCCTGGGAGGTTTCTGGCTCGTAAAACAGCGCGGCATCATTGAGGCGCAATTTGGACAGTGCCTCACGTAAGGCTTCATAATCATCCCCTACCACGGGAAACAACCCGGCAAATACCTGTGGTTGAACGGCTTTAAAACCTTCGAGTGCTTTGTCGGCAGATTTGTCGGTAGTGGTAATGGTATCTCCCACTGGCGCGCCGTCTATTTCCTTGATGCCAGCAATTAAAAACCCGACTTCTCCAGCCTTCAAGCTATCCAGTACTTTCCGTTTGGGTGTAAAAACGCCAACCTGATCAACCGAATAGTTGCGCCCTGCTGCCATCATGGTTATTTTCTGTCTGGGTTTCAAAGTGCCCTGCATAATCCGTACTAAAGAGATAACGCCCACGTAACTGTCAAACCAGGAATCAATAATAAGGGCTTGCAGCGGTGCATCGACATCGCCCTTGGGAGCTGGAATCTTTTCCACCAGCATTTCGAGTAAGTCATCAATACCAATGCCTGATTTGGCGCTCACATGTAGCGCATCGGTGGCATCAATGCCAATAATATCTTCAATTTCCTGAGTTACCCGTTCAGGTTCAGCAGCAGGCAAGTCAATTTTGTTTAAAACAGGCAGCACTTCAAGGCCTTGATCAATGGCGGTATAACAGTTAGCAACACTCTGCGCTTCAACCCCCTGCGAGGCATCCACTACCAGTAAGGCCCCTTCACAGGCCGCCAGAGAACGCGACACTTCATAGCTGAAATCCACATGACCGGGCGTATCAATAAAATTTAACTGGTAGGTTTCACCATTTTTTGCATGATAATCCAGAGCCACACTCTGTGCTTTAATCGTGATGCCACGCTCTTTCTCCAGATCCATCGAATCCAGTACCTGCGCTTGCATATCCCGCTCGCTTAAACCGCCACAAATCTGAATAAAACGATCTGCGATGGTCGATTTTCCATGGTCAATATGAGCAATGATTGAGAAATTACGTATATGAGACAGATCAGACAAACTACAACACCTTGATTTATATAATAAAAAAGCGCATTATCTGCGCTTATTCTGGTTTTCCTTAAGTCCCCAGCAATATTCGGGGCATGACAAACTTTTAAAACCCTAACAGGGCTCTATTGTACCTAATTTTCAGACGAGATGCCGAAATATGCGGTAATGGCTTTTGTATCCAGGAAGTATTCACACAAAACGATATCGTTATAAGTCACCACTGGAACTTTCAGGCCATACAACTGTTCCAGATCATCTTTACCCGTAATATCAATATCCGTGAACGTAAACGGGTTGCCACTGCAAAATTCGGTTAGCTCGTCGATAAGGGCATCACATAAATGACACCCCGACCGACTATATACAACAAGTTCTGTTTTCTGCATAGCGAATATTTAAACAGTCAATAACAGGCGCTGCTTACTTCGGTATTTTAATTGCTAAAAACATCGGTGATTTTTTGCGCTGAATTAAAATTGGAACGGATTTACCTTTAGGCAAACCTTTAAGCACCTTTTTAAAGTCTTTAACTGAATTAATATCTTTATAATTTAGCTTCAATAAAATATCACCTTTTCGAATACCCGCATCACGTGCGGCACCCGCAGAAACATTTTTAACTAAAATGCCACGCTTATCCATACCAAATTGTGCACGCTGTTCACTGCTAATATCCATTACCGACATGCCTAACTTGTTCACTTTTACCTTTTTAGTTGAACCCCGTACTTCGGCAAGTTCATCCTGATTGGGTAACTCTTCCACTTTAACCGTTAAAGTTTTTGCTCTGCCTTCACGAATAATTTTAACCCTGACCTTTTTGCCAACTTCGGTTGTGCCAACGGCTAAAGGCAGTTCGGATGAGCGATAAATTTCCTTTGAACCAAATTTAATGATCACATCACCGATTTTAAAACCGGCTTTTTCAGCAGGGCTGTCATCAAGTACTTTTAAAATAGCCGCACCGCGTGGTTGCTTCATTCCAAATGACTCGGCAAGCTCACGGTTCACTTCCTGAATCAATACTCCCAGCCAGCCACGTGTCACATGCCCGTCTTTTTTAATTTGCTTAACAACATTCATTGCAACATTAATTGGAATAGAGAAAGACAAGCCCATAAAGCCACCCGTGCGGGTATAAATTTGTGAATTAATACCTATCACTTCTCCCTTCAGGTTAAACAAGGGGCCACCAGAATTACCCGGGTTAATCGCAACGTCAGTTTGAATAAACGGTACATAGCTACTGTTTGGTAAATTACTACGACCAATGGCACTCACCACACCAACTGAAATAGAATGGTCAAAACCAAAAGGCGAACCAATCGCCATCGCCCATTCACCTACTTTTAATTTGTCTGAATTACCAATTCTTACAACCGGGAGCGAGTCCGCTTCTATTTTTAATAGTGCAATATCCGAACGTTCGTCACTACCAATTAATTTTGCTATTAGTTCACGCCGATCCGATAAACGCACCAGAATTTCATCAGCATCTTTAACCACATGATGATTCGTTACAATATAACCATCCGTATCGATGATAAAACCTGAGCCTAATGATTGTGAATTAAAACCTTTGTTATTATCCCGATCTTCAAAAAAACGTTTAAACAAATCATTCCATGGAGAACCTTCAGGCAAGTCAGGGATTTGCAACCCATGTGGTAACTTTCTGTTAGCTTTGACTTTTTGCTTGGTGCTGATATTAACAACAGCCGGGCTGTTTTCTGCAGCAAGTTCAGTAAAGTCAGGTAAACTATCCGCCTGAGCCATTGAGAGGAAAAAGAATGATAATAAAGTAGCGACACAGGTTCGCTTTAAATTTAATTTAAACAAAATAAAACTCCTAAACTTGAGATGACCCCATTTTTGTTGACAGGATATCCGGGATAACTTTTAGCAAAACAGGCCGAAATATCCGCTTCTGATTCTTTTCTTTTTTATTTAAAACACTGCGTGAGTAGCGGCTGCCGACAAACAGACCAAAAACAGCAGCTGCAATAGAACTGATTTCAGAATAGGGTTCTGGTATTAAATAAACGGCAATAATAGCTGCAAACAACATACTTAAAAGAGGCAACAGATACAAATAAAAAGAAACCTGCAATAAAGCCGATTCATTTAAGCCTACAACAACATTGTCATTTACTTTAGCTCCTAAAGTATTATCAACAGAAATACTCAAAGGCTTTGTTTTGAAAACATTATCCAGCAATGACTTACCACAACCCGCTTTAGCAGAACAGGAGCTACAACTGGATTGCGAGTTAACTTCGACAAAAATCTTGTCATTTTCACTGTGTAATACTTTTGCGGTTTGTTCAATCATGCTCAAATTATTTCAAATAAACGGAATCACATATCATTTTTACAGCAGCATGCGGGACTTCACCAATTACCGTTATATGAACACCACTATCTAAATCCCGACCACAGGCATTAATCGCTCCCATATGTGAACTACCGTTTAAGAGTTCTTCGTCAGCATTATGTTTTTCTATAAAAACCGAAACAGATGTTAAACCATCTGTATACATTAATTGCTCCATTTCAATGCCACTGCGTGGCATTACATGTTTGCGGCTCATATCCGGTTTAAAACCTTTTGGTAAATCTTTTACAGCCCATTTTGATAACTTCTGTGATTCATGCTTTTTTGCTTTACCCGACTCATACCAGATATAGTTTTCACCCAGAATTGAAGCTTTAAGTAAAGCATCGGGTACTTTTTTCATATAATCAATCTGCGTAAACATAAATTTTTCAACCACTTGCCCCCGCTCGCCCATTAAATGTGTTTTAAGCAATAGGCCCGTCTTTTCGTCAATCCATAGCATATGCCCATAGCGATATTTATCCCTGGGATTGATAACAATTTTCTGTGTTATCTGCCCGGCAACCATCTCTTTACCTGACAAATAAAAATTGTAATTACTTGCCAGTTCATCAATCTTAACGGGGAAAGTTGGAGGGAAATTTGATTTAGGCCTACTCTTTTCGACCATGACAGACTTACTATCCGGTAATATACAAATTACGGAATCTTTGGTTCGAATAACTTCACGGCCTGTTCCATCTAAAGATAACAAACGTTCGCGTTCACCTGACTCATCCCGACTGTGCACTATTTGCATCGAACTTAAATTATCTTTTTGCCCATAAACAAATATGCCTTTATAGTTCAGCATATGTGCTGCATGGTGCATTTTTGTTAACCAGAACTCAACTTGTTCAGAGTTTGCTGGAGCAGCCAGCGCAAAACCTGAAAATGAAAACAGTAAACTCGTTATAATTATTACAAACTTATTTTTCATGTACAATTCGTTCAGCCGGCGTAACACTGACTATCCGCATGTAAGGCAACAAACCTTGCATTTTACTGGTAACAGAGTGCTCATAGTGGTTAACAAGATACCCGCTTAATTTTGATTCAGCAGCTTTATTCAAACGCAAAGCCACCGGTTTAATACCTGCAGAGGTTGATGGCCCCTGGGCAATACTAAGCAAAGTACCAGGTGCAACAGCAGGCTGGTTTTGCTGTACCGCTAAAATTGCCACCATGGCAACACTTGCAGCAACCGCAAGACCGGCTACCTGCTTTACCACCTTTTGCTTAAATGTACGCATAACATGCGGTGCCAGTATCGAAGGCTCCTTGTCCAGCTTCTCAGTTAGCTCGGCAAACCAGGCTTTATCTACCTTGTGCTGATCACGATCATTCAAAATATCGCTAACAAGATTATAACGCGCCCACTTTGCTTTTGTTTCCTTGTTGTTCAACAAGGAATCCATCAAAGTATTATCAAGGCGTTGCTCGTCATCAAGTAATGACGAAACCTTTTCATTTATATTGTCATGTATTGAATTACTCATTTTCACTACTCTCATGTTGGCTACTATCAATCGTGCTTCTCTACTTTGCATTGGTATTTAAGATACCAATAAATTATTCACTTTAAACTATAAAAGTTTACCTAGCTATCGTCCTCATCCATCAAAGGTTTAAGTTTTAAATCAATTGCTTCCCGTGCGCGGAATATTCGGGAACGGACAGTGCCAATAGGACATTCCATCGCTTCGGCAATTTCTTCATAACTCAGGCCTTCTAATTCACGTAAGGTAATAGCCATTCGTAAATCTTCAGGTAACTGTTCAATTGCATCAAAAACAACTTTTCCAATTTCATCGGTTAATGCAATACGTTCCGGTGTTGCCTGATCTTTTAACGAAGACTCACCTTCGTAATATTCTGCTTCAGTTGCATCCACATCGCCACTGGGTGGACGACGGCTTCTTGCGACCAGGTGATTTTTAGCTGTGTTAATACCGATTCGGTAAAGCCAGGTATAAAATGCACTGTCGCCTCTAAAATTAGGTAGCGCACGGTAGGCTTTGATAAAAGTCTCTTGCGCCAAATCCTGAACCTCGGCAAAGTCGTTAACAAAGCGTGAAATCACATTCATTATTCGCTGCTGGTATTTAATCACCAACAGGTCAAATGCACGCTTATCACCTTTTTGCACACGCTCAACAAGCTGTTGATCAGCGGCTTTGTCCGACATCTAATTACTCTCCAATTCAACTTTACTGAGGGTAATCAGTAGTCTGCTAATATGACCTGCATTGTTGCTCAAAGTTCGGCTCTTTACTTTATAAATCATCATTATTTTCAATAAACTCAGTATCTTGGCATTCTATTACAAATTCAGCCTAACTATCCATTTTAATCAGTTGTCAGTAAGCAAATAACGCGCGATGATTAGCTTATGGATATCAAAAACATCATGAAGTCACTCATCACTTCAGCATCCAATGACCACGTGCACCAAAGTGCCGATGTGTTAATTATTGGCGGTGGCGCTGCCGGCCTTAGCGCCGCTTTACGACTTGCAGACAGCCATCGTATCCATTTGATTACAAAGGGAAATTTAACTGAAAGCTGTACCTTGTATGCACAAGGCGGGATTGCCGCCGTGCTCGATCGGGACGACTCCATTGAATCACATGTTCAGGACACGCTGGTCGCCGGTGCGGGTTTATCGAACCCGGATATTGTGGATTTTACCGTGCGCCATGGTAAGGAAAATATTCACTGGTTGATCGATCAAGGGATTAAATTTACCCGTAATGAAGCCGGCACCAATACCGATGCTTACCATTTAACCCGTGAAGGCGGTCACAGCCATCGGCGTATTATCCATGCGACCGATGCAACCGGCAGGGCAATTGAAACATCACTCGCAACCATGGCAAAGCAGCACAAAAATATCGAAATTTTTGAAAACCATATCGCCGTTGATTTAATTACACAAGAAAAAGTCCAGATAGCAAAAAACCAAACAACCAATGAAGAACATCAGTGCAACCGTTGTTTAGGCGCTTATGTGCTCGACCGGGATAACGCCAAGGTCAATGTATTCCATGCCAAATTTGTTATCCTGGCCAATGGTGGAGCCAGTAAAGTGTACCTGTACACCACTAATCCGGATACCGCAACCGGCGACGGTATTGCCATGGCATGGCGAGCCGGTTGTCGTGTGGCCAATATGGAATTTAACCAGTTCCACCCCACCTGTTTGTATCACCCCGAAGCAAAATCGTTTCTGATTACCGAAGCACTCAGAGGCGAAGGCGCAAAACTGTTGCTGCCCGATGGTAGTACTTTTATGCATAAATTTGACAAGCGTGCAGAACTGGCACCACGCGATGTTGTGGCTCATGCTATCGATCATGAAATGAAACGCATTGGTGCCGACAATGTATTGCTCGATATCTCCCATAAGCCGCTGGATTTTATCAAGCGACATTTCCCGACCATTTACCAACGCTGTCTTGAATTTGGCTTTGATATGTCAAAACAACCCATTCCGGTTGTACCGGCCGCCCATTACACCTGTGGTGGCGTGATGACAAACAGGTATGGACAAACAGAGATCGCCAGACTCTATGCCATTGGTGAAGTGGCCTTCACCGGGCTTCACGGCGCAAACCGAATGGCCAGTAACTCGCTACTTGAATGTCTGGTCTTCGCCCAATCCGCAAGCGAACATATCAAGCAACAGGCAAACATTCCAATGCCGGTTAAATTACCTGAATGGGATGAAAGCCGGGTTACCGATTCCGATGAAGAAGTTGTAGTCACCCATAACTGGGACGAACTACGCCGCTTTATGTGGGACTATGTTGGCATTGTAAGAACCAACAAGCGCCTGCAACGTGCCAAGAGCCGAATCAATTTACTCAAACAGGAAATAACTGACTACTACGGTAACTTTCGCATTACCAACGACTTAATTGAGCTACGAAACCTGGTGGATACTGCCTGTTTAATGGTTGAATCTGCTATGCAACGCAAAGAAAGCCGTGGATTGCACTACACACTGGATTATCCTGAAACATCGAAAGAAAAAATGAACACTGTGCTTACACCAGAAAATTATAAGGCCAATAGTGATATTGAGATATTAGTGGATGTAGCTACTTGATTGGCATTGATACCCTGTATCCAGTTATCCTGCCACTGAATAATAATTCCTTAATTTTTTACTTTTAAAATATACGGCAACACAACGCGTAACTGCTTAAAAGCCTCGGGCGATAACATATCCACAAAAACTGGAATGCTCCTTTTTTTTGTTTGCCCTGTTTTAAAGCGTAAAACAATAAGCCATTCCGTTAGCATATATTCAGGTTCAATTGAAACCAGTAACAGTTTCGATTCGTATCCCAATACCCACATACCATCCTGACGATAGCTGATTTGTTTTAATGTTATTAAATTTTGATAGTAGCGAATGTAATAATAAAAACTGGATACAACCAGCAGACCTGAAATAATATTGATACTTATATGAAAATAGACAGTATACATAACGCTTGCTAACGCAATGACATGTAAACCAATAATAAAATATAGCAGAATTTTAGAACGCTTAAGTATCAGGGCCGGCAGCGAGACGAATTTGTTTTGCGACATCTGCGATTTCCTTATCGTAGGGAATAACCCGCCCCATTAAATAGTCCAGTAACATCTGGTCGGGAGTTTCAAGCAACCGTTCAAATGTTTGTAGTTGCTTTGGGGTTAATTGTGTATAGGCTTTATCCAGAAAGCCCTGTAAAAATAAATCCAGTTCCAGCATACCACGGCGGCATTGCCAACGCAGGCGGGACAGTTCGGTGTTATTTTCTTGTATTCCTGTATTACTCATAATTATAAGATTAGTTATCCACTAAAAACATGACAAAAAATAATTATTATAATGCTGCCTGTTAATTCGTACTGGATTCCCGCCTCCGCGGGAATGACGGCTTTATTATCATCCCTCTATCTTGAGAGGATAACGAGAAACTAGAGTGCAAGGCAGAAAAAAATGGGAAAACGAAATTTACCAACAATAAATGAGTATTTTAAATTTTGTTGACAACGCCGTAATTCACCTTCTCGCTATTCGCATAGTACTAGAACATATCTTTGAGCATCATTTCCTTAATCCCGTTTATCGCTTTTGTTGGATTCAGGTTTTTGGGGCAAACATTCACACAATTCATAATCGAATGACAGCGGAATAATTTATAAGGCCCTTCTAATTCCTCCAAACGTTTTGCAGTGTTCTGATCACGACTATCGGCAAGAAAACGATAGGCCTGTAACAAGGCAGCCGGGCCACGAAATTTATCCGGGTTCCACCAGAAAGATGGGCAGGAAGTTGAGCAGCAGGCACATAAGATACATTCATAAAGGCCATCCAGTTTTTCACGTTGCTCGGGTGTTTGTTTGAATTCAACTTCGGGAACAGGATCGTGTACGGTTAAATAGGGTTTAATCGAACGATAGTGATGGAAGAACTGCTCCATATCAATAATTAAATCACGAATAACAGGCATGCCGGGTAATGGCCTTATTTCAACGGGCTGTTTTAACTCGGTAACTCGGGTTAAACAGGCTAAGCCGTTCTTGCCGTTAATATTCATACCATCAGAACCACAAACACCTTCACCGCATGAATGACGAAATGATAATGTTTCATCGTCTACTTTTAATTTTATTAAGGCATCACGCAACATCATGTCGGGAGTAACATTTAAAGTATAATCCTGCATGTACGGTTGTTTATCCGTCTCAGGATTGTAACGGTATATTTTAAAGCGGAATAATGTTGTATTTTTAGCTGTCATAATTTGATGCGCTCGGCTTAATAAACACGTTCTTTAGGTGGAAAGGTATCAACCGTCATTGGCTTTAAGCGTACCGGTTTATACTCAAGGCGCCGCCCCTCTTTATAATAAAGAGAATGTTTTAGCCATTT
>VAPM010005135.1_pt1 | contig 18808 bp, 22 predicted proteins | sample 3395091 | NCBI WGS metagenome assembly VAPM01 (sample SAMN08290445, study PRJNA428436) | hydrothermal vent metagenome | isolation source: Deep-sea hydrothermal vent chimney 3 | place: Pacific Ocean: Juan De Fuca Ridge | reverse complement strand
ACTGGTGACGATATCTGACATGACCGTCGCCGGGATCACCGCATAGGCAGTGGTGAAAACAGCCGGCGCGTAATGCCGCTTGGTCTGATCCGGCAACCCGCCGCGCGGGGTGTAATAGGTACGATTCATGGTAAAATATCCTGCAACCGGTGCCAAGCGATGCGTTCCACCTGACAACAAGCAGTTGAAAATTCTGTGTTTTGGTCATTTTCAATTCGGGAACCAAGGGCGTCGAAAATGCTTTCCTTGGTGTTGTCTTTGACGGCAATTATAAAGGGGAAGTTGAATTTTTTGGTGTATTTTTCGTTCAACGTGGTCAACGTTTCTCGTTCATTATCAGTCAGCGCATTTAAACCGGCACTGGCCTGTTCGGCAGCGCTTTCGGCTGTCAGTCGTTTAGCGGCTGCTAATTTCCCAGCCAGATCGGGGTGGGCATTCAACACCGCCAATCGTCGGTCATTATCAGCGGCGCGAAAGGCGCGACACAGGGCATTGTGAACCCCGGCAAGGTTGTCATGGGCCGGCCCAAGTTCCAGCTTGTGGGCCCGCTCTGCGACCCAAGGCGAATGTTCATAAACACTGCCAAAAGCTGCAACAAATTCGTCGCGGGTCATTTCACTGGGGCGGTGCCAGGGGGCAGGTGCAGGATTGGTTTCTTGCCAATGATGGGCAATGTCAATGCGGCGCGCAAACCAGACATCCGATTTGGATTGCGCATATTCAATGAACCGCTGCAAAGCCATTGTCCGGCCGGGTCGACCGGCCAAACGACAATGCAGGCCAATATTCATCATCCGCCCGCCTTCTGCATACAGCACATCAAATGTGTCTTTAAGGTAGCTATAAAACTGATCCCCGGAATTGAAACCCTGGGGTGTGGCAAATCGCATATCGTTGCAATCCAACGTATAAGGAATGATCAGTTGGTCACGGTCTCCAAAGCGTTTCCAATAGGGTAGGTCATCGTCGTAAGTATCGGAAATATAATCAAAACCGCCCTCTTCCCCGGCTAACCGCACAGTATTTATTGAACAGCGGCCAAGGTACCAGCCCCGTGGTCTTTCGCCCGTCACCTCCGCATGCAGTTGGATCGCCGCCGCCATGTCATCACATTCATCGGCCTCTGAACAATCTTTATACTCTACCCATTTCAGCCCATGGCTGGCAATTTCCCAATCCGCGGCCTGCATGGCGGCCACCTGTTCGGGTGAGCGCGCCAATGCCGTTGCAACACCGTAGACCGTGACAGGAATACCAGCGCCGGTGAACAATCGGTGCAGCCGCCAGAACCCGGCGCGCGAGCCATATTCATAGATGCTTTCCATGTTCCAGTGTCGCTGGTCGGGCCATTGGGCCGCGCCGACGATCTCTGACAGGAAGGCCTCAGAGGCGTTGTCACCATGCAGTATATTGTTTTCGCCGCCCTCTTCGTAATTGACTACAAACTGCACAGCAATACGCGCGCCACCGGGCCAGTTGGCGTCGGGGGGGGTGGCTGAGTAGCCGCGCATGTCGCGGGGGTAGCGATTTTTCATCTTCGTCCCTCTATTCGCTTATGAATACGCGAAAAATAGCGGTTGATTATCAAAATATCCAGAACACACTTATACTGGAAATCAGTAGTCGATCTTTTTCAGGAAAGCAGCCACAATCCAATTGAACAATGGGGGTCTGGAAATGGCAGCAGGATATTTGACAACACATGTTTTGGATACGGGCCTTGGTGTGCCAGCATCCGGGATGAAAATTGAGCTTTTTCAATTGGATGGCGAGCGATTATTACTACGGGAGATGGTAACAAATTCTGATGGGCGTACAGACGGGCCGATCCTGCCGGTTGAAGAATTCAAAACCGGTAGTTTTGAACTGGTTTTCCATGCCGGGGGTTATCTGGATGCAAGTGGTGTAAAGCCGGAGGAACCGCGTTTTCTGAACGTTATCCCTATTCGCTTTGGCATCAGCGACATTGATGCGCATTACCATGTGCCACTGCTTATTTCGCCGTTTGGCTATTCGACATATCGGGGAAGCTGAGGGCAGCGTTTTCAAGTTCTGATTTGACCTGAGCGACCATATATTCAGTGAACAATTTGATCTTGGGATCCTTGAGGCGACGGTGGGACGAGAGACAGGCAAGTTGTACCGGAACCGGTGGTGTCAACTTAGCCACAGGGATCAAAGCGCCATTGCTCAGATGGTCCGCTATCTCAAAAACTGGTTTCATAACAATACCATGGCCCTGCAATGCCCAGCCTGTCAGTACATCACCGTCATCAGATTCAAACGGCCCGGACACATCAAATTTTTCTGGCCCGGCCTCTGATACCAATGACCAGCGGTATTCTTTGGCACCGGGAAACCGCAGGTTTAAACAGTCATGTTTGTCTTTGATCAGGGCGTTGCCATCCTGTGGGTTTCCGCGCCGATTGATGTAGTCAGGGGACGCACAAAGTACGCGGGGGCACTGGGCGATCACGCGCACTTTCAGGTTGCTGTCTTCAAGCAAACCAAGGTGAAACGCCAGATCAAGACCTTCTGCCGTGACATTGATGCTGCGGTCTGACAGTCGGAGGCGCACATCAATCAGCGGATATTTTTCTTTGAAATCAGGCACAGCCGGGGCGATGAAGCGCCGGCCAATGCCAAGCGGTGCGGCAACAAAAACGGTGCCTTTTGGATCGTTTCCGGTGCTGGCAATCGCGGCCTCTGCGTCTGCAATTGCTTCCAGTACTTTACAGGCGCCTTCGTAAAATACCTTACCATTTTCAGTGGGTTGCAGTGCGCGTGTGGTTCTGTTGAACAGCCTTACACCCAGGTGTTTTTCCAGATCTGAGATACGGCTGGAAGCCACGGCAGGTGAAGACCGCTGATCGCGGGCCGCAGCGCTCATGCCGCCGAGTTCATAAACCCGGACAAACATTTGCAGATTTCGGATATAGGCCATGGCTATTCTTCGCGTTGTTTTGAAAGTCTGTTGCTATTTGCAGGATACACAAAAAAATCCATCAGGGTATAATTTCATAAAACGACAGGGAGAATATCGATGTACGATCTGCTGGCAATGGGGGACTGGCTGGAATTTGCGGTGCGCTGGGTGCATGTAATTACCGCCATCGCCTGGATTGGTTCTTCGTTTTATTTCATAGCGTTAGACCTTGGATTACACCGTGACCGAAACCTTGAAAGCGGCGCCGATGGTGAGGAATGGCAGGTGCATGGTGGTGGGTTTTACCACATCCAGAAATACCTGATCGCCCCGGAAAAAATGCCGGGCGACCTGATTTGGTTCAAATGGGAAAGCTACGCCACCTGGCTAAGTGGATTTGCCCTGTTGATCTTGGTCTATTATCTGGGGGCAGAATTCTATTTGGTTGACCCGAATATTTTGGATATTCCGGTCTGGCAGGCGATTTTAATATCCATCAGTTCACTGGCATTCGGCTGGTTAGTCTATGATTTCATTTGTAAATCCAGCTTTGGCGATGACAATACAAGGCTGATGGTCCTGCTGTATCTGATCCTTGTGGTGATGGCCTGGGGCTATACCCAGGTGTTTTCCGGAAGGGCGGCTTTGCTGCATTTAGGGGCGTTTACGGCAACGATTATGACGGCGAATGTTTTCGTGATTATCATGCCAAATCAACGCATTGTGGTGGCTGATCTGCAGGCCGGGCGGATACCGGATGCCAAGTACGGCAAGATCGCCAAGCAGCGGTCTACCCACAATAATTACCTGACATTGCCGGTGATCTTTCTGATGCTGTCGAACCATTATCCGCTGGCATTTGCCAGTGAATATAACTGGATCATTGCCAGTCTGGTTTTCCTGATGGGGGTAACGATCCGGCACTATTTTAACACCCGGCACATGCGCAAAGGCAACCCGACCTGGACCTGGCTGGTGACGATTATTCTTTTCATTATAATAACTTGGCTATCAACCGCGCCGATGTTCAGGGGTGAAAAAGAAGACGCGTTGCTGGGGGCAGGGGCGGCCAGATTTGTGGCGGCCGAAGGCTTTGATGAAGTGCATGACATCATTTTGGGGCGCTGTTCCATGTGCCATTCTGCCGAGCCTGCATGGGATGGAATGCTGTGGCCGCCAAAGGGAGTGCGACTGGAAACCGAGGCGCAAATTGCCCGGATGGCGAAAGACATTTACCTGCAGGCCGGACTGAGCGTCGCGATGCCGCCGGCGAACCTGTCGTTTATGGAAGCCGAGGAACGGGCGAAAATCGTGGCGTGGTATCGGGCGGCAATGGGCGGCTGAGCGGGCCAGTTTCCGGAGTTCTTTAAGCTTTGTAACAAGAATACACCCCCCTGTTTAAACTTTGTAACAGTGAACGCGCCGCGTTTTCTTAGTGGTTTGTTTACCATTGCAGAATTTTTATGTTATGATATTACATAACAGTCAAAATCGGAATGACCAATGCCAATATCAGCAAATCCGGCAACAGCTTTTGCCGATCACAACCACCAATCCTGCAAAGGCGACGTGTTGGAAAATGCCGACCGGCTGGTGCGGAAAACCGGATTACGACTGACCCCGGTGCGCCGCAGGACTTTGGAAATTCTGGTTGAGGAACACCGCGCCATGGGCGCCTATCAGATTTTGGAAAAGTTGGCCGAGGCTGGTTTTGGCAGCCAGCCACCTGTGGTTTATCGGGCGTTGGATTTTCTGGTCGAACATGGCCTGGCACACCGTATCCGCCGATTGAATGCCTTTACCGCCTGCATGCATCCCGGCGCTGCCCACGCCCCGACATTTTTCATTTGCAAAGAATGCGACAGTGTCGCCGAAGCCCCGGCGCTTGGTGTGAGTGGGGCACTGGAAACGGCGGCGGCGCAGATCGGATTTCGCGTTGACCGGATGAATATTGAGGCCCTGGGCACCTGCCCGAATTGTGTAACGGGGAAATCCTGATGAAGCTGTTTGAGGCGATGGGGCTGGGGGTAAAACTTGACCGGCGGCAGGTTTTGCAAAATGTTGATTTTGAAATTTCGGGTGGGGAAATTGTGACCCTTGTCGGGCCGAACGGTTCTGGCAAATCGACATTGGTTCGGGCGTTGCTGGGCATCGTGCCGCTGAGCGCCGGTAAGCTGAACCGGAAAACCGGATTGCGGATCGGCTATGTGCCGCAGAAACTGACCATTGATGCCGCCCTGCCGATGACGGTTACGCGGTTTTTGTCACTGCCAAAACCCACAACAATTTCCGGGCAGGAACGGGTGTTGGCGCGGGTCGGGGCCAGTGGGCTGGGTACCCGGCAACTGGCCACGCTGTCAGGTGGTCAGTTTCAGCGGGTCTTGCTGGCGCGCGCCCTGCTGGGGGAACCTGAAATTCTGATACTGGATGAACCGACGCGGGGTTTGGACCAACGCGGTGTCGCCGGGTTTTACCAGCTGATCGAGGAATTGCGCCGGGACATCGGCTGCGCCATTTTGCTGGTGAGCCATGATTTACATGTGGTGATGAGCGCCTCTGACCGGGTGGTGTGTCTGAACGGGCATGTGTGTTGTCAGGGCACGCCGCAGGTGGTGTCGGCAGCACCAGAATATCAGGAATTGTTTGGCATTGGCACCAAGGGCGCGCTGGCGCTGTACCGCCATGAGCATGACCACCACCATGACCATGGCGAGGGGGCGGTGTGATGCTGGAGGATGCATTGGTGCGCGCGGCCCTTGCGGGTGTCGGATTGTCATTGGCAACCGGGCCTTTGGGGGCGTTCGTGGTCTGGCGGCGGATGGCGTATTTTGGCGATACGATTGCCCATGCTGCCATTTTGGGCGTGGCGATGTCACTGGCGTTTTCCATCTCGGTCCTGATCGGAACATTTGTGGTGGCGCTGGCGGTGGGCGTATTGGCCGCGGGACTGGCGAACCAGACCCGCAGTATGGATTCCACCCTTGGCGTTCTGTCCCATTCGGCATTGGCGCTGGGACTGGTGGCAATATCGTTTGTGAACGGGGTTGAGGTTGATCTGGAAAGCTTTTTGCTGGGCGATATCCTGACGGTGAGCCGCGGTGATCTGATGCTGATCTGGGGCGGCGCGCTGGCCATTCTGGCACTGTTGATCTGGCGCTGGTCACCGATGCTGACGGCGACCCTGAACGAAGAACTGGCGGCATCAGTTGGGGTTAACCCGGCGCGCGAACGTCTGGTTCTGACGCTGGCACTGGCGCTGGTGGTGGCGCTGTCGTTAAAAATTGTCGGGGCATTGCTGATCGGTGCGCTGTTGATTGTTCCGGCAGCGGCGGCGCGGGGGTTTAGCCGGACACCCGAGGCGATGGCCGGGCTGTCGATATTGATCGGGGTTGGTGCCACTTTGGGCGGCATCGGTGCGTTTGCAGCATTCGAAACACCGGCCGGACCGGGGATTGTGGTTTTTGCAGCGCTGGTTTTTGCAATATCAACCCGTTGGAAACTATCAGAAAAGTGAGCAGTGGTGTGGGAAAATCGCTTGTCTTTTCATTCTGATAGCACAACCTGACCGCTCTGGTTACTATTAGGCAAGCATGCAGGATTTTTCAGCCATATTCGCCCAGTCATTCGGGTTGATCCTGTCCGGGGATGCCCAGCTTTGGGCGGTGATTTTCCTGTCTTTGAAAGTCTCATTGCTGGCGGTATTTTTTTCAGCCCTCATCGGGTTACCGTTGGGTGCATTGCTGGCCGTGGGCCGGTTTGCCGGGCGTCAGGCAGTGATTGTTCTGGTGAATGCATTGATGGGATTGCCACCGGTAGTGGTGGGGTTGGTGGTGTATCTGATGCTGTCCAATGCCGGGCCATTGGGGGTGTTTCAGCTGCTATATACGCCAACAGCGATGATCATCGCCCAGGCGGTGCTGGTGACCCCAATTATTGCCGCACTGACGCGGCAATTGCTGGAGGCGCTGGATGCGGAATATTCCGAACAGTTGCGCAGTTTTGGGGTGTCACGTCTGGCCAGTGTACCGACATTGCTGTGGGACGGGCGCTACGGGTTGATGACAGCGTTGCTGGCCGGGTTTGGCCGCGCCATTGCCGAGGTTGGGGCGGTGATCATTGTGGGCGGCAATATCAACCATGTGACGCGGGTGATGACCACATCCATTGCGCTGGAAACGTCGCGGGGAAATCTGGCATTGGCAATGGCGCTGGGGGCGATATTGGTGCTGACAGCCATTCTGGTAAATGCAGCCGTGACGGTGCTGGGGTTTTCAACGCGACAGGCCGCAAATGTTTGATAAGGCTACGGAAAATACAGGCGTTGAACAGCGCAGGGCCATGCCGATCGAGGTACGGGAACTGAAATATGAGGCCGAGGGCAGCCTGTTGCTGGACGTGCCGGATCTGGTTATTCCGGCGCAGGGAAACAGCGTTATTCTGGGCCCGAACGGGGCCGGTAAAAGCCTGTTCCTGCGGCTGCTGCATGGCTTGATTACCCCCACCAGCGGGCAGATTTTATATGGCGGAATGCAGGCTGATCCGGCCCTGCGCAAACGCCAGGCGATGGTATTTCAAAAGCCGGTTTTGTTGCGCCGTTCAGTGGCCGCAAACATTGCCTATGCGCTGAAAGTGCATGGGGTTAAGCCGGGTGAGCGGCGTCAGAAAACACAAGAATTGCTGGCGCAAACCGGGCTGAACCGGCAGGCGCGGCAACCGGCCCGGACCCTGTCGGGTGGCGAGCAGCAAAGGCTGGCGCTGGTGCGGGCATTGGCCAGTTCACCCGAGGTGCTGTTTCTGGATGAACCAACATCAAGTCTGGACCCAACGGCGGCAGGCCAGATCGAAGAGATGATCAGGACCTGCGGCGGGCAGGGGACCAAGATAATTCTGGTGACCCATGATCTGGGGCTGGCACAGCGGTTGGCCGATACGATCCTGTTTTTGCATCGGGGCCGGATACGTGAGCAAACAGCGGCAATTGATTTTTTTCGGCGGCCCGAAACCGAAGTGGCGCGGGCTTTTCTGGCGAGTAATCTGGCGCTTTGGGGTGCGCCGGATGATTAGAGCGTTGATCCTGAGTGTGGTTATGGGGTTGCCGCTGTCCGGGATGGCGCAGGACGTGGACCCGTTCATCGTGCTGCAATCCACAACCTCGACCCGAAATTCCGGGTTGTTTGAGGCAATTCTGCCGGTGTTTGAGGCCGAAACCGGGATTGAAGTGCGGGTTGTTGCGGTGGGCACCGGGCAGGCGATCAAGAATGCCGTCAACGGGGATGGTGATGTGTTGATCGTGCATGACAGGGCTGCCGAACAGGTGTTTGTTGAACAGGGTTGGGGCGTTGAACGGCTAGATCTGATGTATAATGACTTTGTTATCATCGGACCCATTGGGGACCCGGCACAGGTGTCTGGGATGGCGGATGTTGTTGAAGTCATTGAAAAAATTGCCGCTTCTGGCGCGTTGTTTGTTTCACGCGGCGACGATAGCGGCACCCATAAAGCCGAGCTGAGGCTATGGGCCGAAACGCAAGTGGATGTTGTGGCGGCATCCGGCAGTTGGTACCGGGAAACCGGGGCCGGAATGGGGGCGACGCTGAATATTGGCATCGGCATGGGGGCATATGTGCTGACCGATCGGGCATCCTGGCTGGCGTTTGGCAATCGGAAAGGCTTTGGAATATTGGTTGAGGGCGACGGACGGCTTTTTAACCAGTATGGCGTGATACTGGTCAATCCGGCCCGCCACCCAAGGGTTAAGGCCGCCGCGGGCCAGTTATTTCTGGACTGGCTGTTGGGCGCACGGGGGCAGGCGCTGATTGCAAAGTTTACTATTGACGGGCAGCAGCTGTTCTATCCAAACGCAGTGCCCGCCGGGACACGGTAGGGATTAATCTGCGCCGCGGGTGAATTCGATGGAAAACTTCTTTAGCTTTTTCATTTCATCCGCAGACAGATCATCAATTTTGGCGGTATAATCATGCATTTCCTGCGCAATTGTGGTAATTTCTTCCACCTCTGCATCGGTAAAATCACGATCATGTCGGGCGAAACTGGTGATGGATTTGCTGGCGTTCTGGTCAATGGCAAAGGTAAATCCGTAATTCAGGCCGAATGTTTTTGCCATCGGTAAAATGCCGTTATCGTCCAGCTCTTCCAGATCCTGCCAGCGGGCAACACCGGTATTGCTGAACCCCCACAGAACCGTCGGGTCCTGCAGAACAAGGCCTTTTTCAGAGTATATTTCCATCCAGTCTTTGTTATAGGTCTGAAATAAAAACCGTGGGGTGGTGAACCTGATATGCAGTGCGACTGCATATCCTGAGGTGCAAAGCACATCCAGACGCGCCAGAGAATCCATAATTATGTTGTTATCTTCCATCCAAATATTGTTACGCTTATTTAAGACACTCGTCACCGTGTCCAAAAGTTAGTATAGATATACAACCAGTACGAGTATTTACTGAGTCTAATTATGCTTTTTTTGGGTATTGGAGCAAGGAATTGGCTTTAAGTTCAAATTGGCCGAACGAGTTTTCGTCAATGGCGAATGCGGGGTATTATGTTGCCCTGCGGATTGGCTTTGCCTTTCCCGTTGATGAACGAAATATGTTCCCGGCGGATTGGGTTGAACTGTATACCAACAACGGGTTGATGCTGCGTGATCCGGTGGTTCGCTGGGCCTATGCCAATGCCGGTTTCATCCGCTGGAGTGAACTTGCCCATGACGATGCCCATGGCGTGCTGACGGCAGCACGGCGTTTTGGACTGAATTACGGAGTTGTGATTTGTTGCTCGACGGCGGAACCAAAAGAGCAACGATCATACGGGACATTTGCCCGAAAAGACCGCGAATTTACCGCCCAGGAAGTGAATGTTCTGGCAGATAAAATGATTGAGCTGCATGAGTTGGCGCTGCCCCCGGCGAACCTGACCGTCGCAGAGCTTGAGGCGCTGAGCCTGGTAAAGGACGGATTTCGCCTAAAGGAAATAGCCTATCAACTGGGCGTATCCGAAGGCGCAATCAAGCAGCGCCTGGCTGGCGCGAAACGAAAATTCGGGGCAAAAACCAATGCCCATGCTGCGACATTGGCCACAGAATATCGAATGATCTAAACACACACCTTTAGATTGTATATTTAATAAAAAAACACCTGCACTTACGAATACGGCTAGAAAAAACTTGTATTTCGTTTCTACTGGACTCGCCAAATAGGAGAGTAGAAATGAAAAATATCACCTTTAACATGTCTGAAATTCATCGCTATGGTACTGCTTTTTATGATTTCTTGGGACTTCGCAAAAGATTTTTTGTCGACACACTTGGATGGGACATCCCCCATGATGATTCTGTAGAAATGGACCAGTATGATAACCCGCTGGCCTATTATTCTGTGGTTTTGCGCGATGGTGTTGTAATTGGCGGCGCCCGCGCAATGCCCACAACATCAGCCTGGGGAGAGCACACATATATGCTGCGCGACGCCGCTGCCGGTAAACTTTCAGATATCCCTGAACAGGTGCTTCATTCAGAGATCAATTCATCTAAAATCTGGGAATGCACACGGCTGGTAATATCGGACGCTGTGACCGGTCGTGAAGACCGGGCAAATTGCCTGTCGCTGATCGTTGATGGTTTGGCCTCGGTGGCCGCCCAACAGGGTGGACAGGAATTGATATCATTGTCACCCGTTACCCTGATGCGTGCCCTGCGCCAGCTGGGCTATGCCGCGCGCCGGATCGGAGAGCCGCATGTGAACTGCGGTGACGGGCGGAAATATGCGGTTCTCAGCATGCCAACGGAAACCGTTCGTGAACTGGAAGTGGCCTGAAATTGCGATTTTGCAGGAAACAGAGCCAGCTAAATCAACATTCGCTAAACGGGTATTGCCAATTTAGCGGGGCAAGCTGAAAATTGAGATTAGTAGCGATTAGTCAAAAAAATGGGGCGGGCGGAATTTTCAGCCGCCAGCCCCGTTTTTCGCAATTTTTTTCGCGTTAGTTGCGTTTAAATTTTTGCCAGATACCGGTGATGATCAACGTGGCAAGTACCAGTTTGACCAGATCAGCCAGAATAAACGGCTGTATGCCTTTGGTGAATGCATAGTTGGCACCCAATGTGCTGCCCGATGATGTGGTGAAGAGAAAGCCGAGCCACAGGAAGCCAAGGCTAAAGATCAGCGCATCTGCCGTTAGCATGGCACCAAACAGCGCCAGTGGCCGTCGGGTTAACCCGCGATCGGCAGCAGTGCCAACAATTGCAGCGGCGCCGATAAAGCCAAGCAGGAAGCCGGCAGTGGGCCCCATCAGATAGGCGGGACCAGCAGCGGGACCGGCAAAAACCGGTAAGCCGGCCAGACCAAGGGCAAGATAGGCAAAGATGATCTGAAGCGACAGGCGCAACCCGCTGGCGGCGAAAACCACCATCAGTGCCAGCGTCTGCAAAGTCATGGGAACCGGCCAGAACGGTACCTGAGTTTTGGCACCCAATGTAATCAGGCCAACACCGGCAGCGACAATCGCAATACGTCGCATTGGTGAGCTGGCAAGCTGGCCAACGAGGGAAGAAGAAACAGTGGTGGGGTTCATCGATATCTCCTGATGATTGGTTCCGTTGAGATATCTATAGCGCACCGGTTGCCGGGGGCAAGTCTGGTAGCGTTAGCTGCTTTGATGGTCCTCATCCAGAGATTCTATCAGGCGGGTTTCAAGCAGCTGACCACTTCGATAGAGGATCGGATAGGCAACATAGGCGCAATAGGTGTTCAGATCTTTGAGTGCGCGCAGGGTTTCAAGGTGGATATCGCTGGATTCAAAACTAACCGCCCCGCCTTCGCTAAGACGTTTCAGGTGGCGTTTGCGGCTTTTGCGTTCAACCCGGGCTATTTCAGTTTTCTCGGCGATCAACAGGCGCGCACTTTCCAGATCATCGCTGAGTAAAACATTGGTGGACAGCCGCATATTGGCCATGACGGTTTCGTGCAGCTTACGCAGTTCGGCCCAGCCTTCGGTGGAAAACCGCAGGTCTTTTTTGGCCTTTTCGCGCGCCAGTGGCAAAAGCTGCCGGGCGACGATATCACCGGCACTTTCAAGACTGATGGCGTATTCCACCAGTTCGCGGGCTGCTTTGCGGTCGTGTTTTTCCCAATCACTGGTGGGCAGGGCGGCCATATAGGTTTTGATACCGGACAGCGCTTCGTTAAGCTGGCGTTCCAGATTTAGCAGCCCATCTATGCGGTCAACATCGCCGCTGCCGTATATTTCCATGACCGGTGCCGCCATCCGTTCAACGATCGCGCTCATCCTGAGCAGTTCGCGTTTCAGGTTGGACAGCGCCAGTGTCGGGTTATCAAGCACAGAGTGGTCAAGGGCGCTGAGCGGTTCATCCGGTGTGTCCGTCGCAGACTGGGGCGCTTCAGGCATAACAGAGAATATGAGTTTTTCGGTTTGCACCATCAGCGGCATGGCGATGAACAGGAGTGTAAGGTTGAACGCAATATGGGTATTGATCAGTGTCTGAGCCGGACCCATGATGCCCAGAAACCCGCTGATGGGCAGCAGGTTAACGGCAAACAACGTGATCAGCGCCCATGTGCCCCGCAGCACCAGATTGGCCACCGGCACCCGGCGTGCCGCAGCCGGCATGCCGCGTGTCAGCCACAACGGGATGACGGCGGAACCAAGGTTGGCACCAAGCACCAGCGAAATTCCGGCCTCTAGCGGTATGGCATCAATGGCGACAAGCGTTACCACCATCAGGATTGTGGCGACGCTTGAATGCATAATAAAGGCCAGTGCCGCGCCGACCAGAAACGCCGTCAGATAATCCTGCGCCAGATAACCCGACACCGCGGGCAAAAAAGCGCTTTCGCGGATCGGGTCCATGGCTTCGCGCAGGAAACGCAGGGATATGAGGATAAAGGCAACGCCCATAAGGATGCGGCCATACTGACGCAACTGCCGCTTGTCGGATTTTACAAACAGCCAGCCGCCCACAGCCAAAAGTAAGGGGACCAGCCAGTCAAGTTTGAAACTGAGGATCTGGATCAACAGCGCCGAGCCAAGGTCGCCGCCCAGGACAACGGCAAGCCCGGTCTGAAACCCCAACACGCCTGAGCCGGAAAAGCCGGCCACCAAAAGCGCAACTGCGGCGGAGGATTGCAATACAAGGGCAAGCCCCAACCCCGAGCTGGCGGCGCCAAGGTAATTTTTCTGCTGGGTGATGACCCGTTGAAACGAGGCGCCAAAGCTGCGCTCAATTCCGGTGCGCACCATCCTGACAGCAAACAACAGCAGCATCGTTGCCCCGGCAAGGTTCAGGAAAAAATTAAGGACGGCCATATCTGCAATGCTTATCGGGGGTAAATTCCGACGCACCTTTTATCAATTGTTTATTTTGAGGCTGAGTTATCTGTTTCTTGAACCGGTAACTCAAGCGAATTACACCCGAATACCGGGAAATACTGGTAAATACCGACAAAAGGCGCCCAAAAAGCAAAATACGCACCGTTTTGGTGCGCATTTTGTCTTTGGAGGAGACTAGAGAGTAGTAATCAGGAGGGATATTATCGGGAGTCGCTAACAAAATCTTCTTCGTAGACATGGTCTGTGGGTTTGATCCGGCCAAGATAACAGCGAATGCCGTAGTCACCGTGGGACAGATCCAGACGACATTCAGGCATCGGGCGTTTGACACGCTCGCAGGCGATTTCCAGTTTCTGCTGAATTTTCTTTTGCAAGATAGGCACCTGACAGGAGTCAGCGTCGCCAACAGCAATCCAGGGTGCAATATTGTTGATCTTCAGCTCTGTCATGTCGCGCCGGTCCGCCAGACGAATGGCTTCCGCCAGCTGTCCAACAACGACATCTTCGGGTTCGCGCCACAGGTTCTGGCCGTCCAGTTCAACAGTGCGAAATGAAACTTTAATCAGAGGTGCTGATTTGTTTGAAACATTTTTTAGATTGGGATTGCCTTGAAAAAGCGCCGATGAAGGGACTGTGCCAAGTGTGGGTGCAAGATTTTCAAAATGTAACATTCGTTTTCCTCTACCGTGAGACAATTAATATTTTTGCAACACATGGGAATTTTTTGGGTGACTATTGTGTCAGAAATATGGCTCGGTTTGTGGTTAATTTGTGGTAAATGCCCGCGCGGGTAAAAATAGCAATTTTTTGCTTATCGGTGGGGGGGAGTGGCGGATTATTCCTGCTTTTACAGGTGGCTGGGTGGATGAGTGACCGCGACCATCCGGGTATTTTAGTTAAATTGGCGGCAATTATTGGTTGTCCGGCAAAGATTTTTTGTCGGATTTTGGGGCCGGCGACTCAGCCGTATTTGCGGCGGTGTGGCCAGAATTTGCCTTGAATGACATATTTCCAAAATGTGTGACACCTGTGTGCCAACCAGAAAAACCAGAAAAAACACCTTTATATGTCCTGCAGGGGAAAGCGGGTGTTGACTGCCATGCCCGGGGGTGAAAAATTGGCAGCATTAACCATGATCAGGAGTATCAAAATGTCTGTTGCCCGCGTTACTGAAATTATTGCCTCATCCAAAAAATCGTTTGACGATGCCGTTGACAATGGTGTGGATCGGGCCTGCAAGACGTTGAAAAATGTCCAGGGAGCCTGGGTTCAGGACCAGAACGTCATCATCAAGGACAACAAGATTGTTGAATATCGGGTGAGTCTGAAAGTGACATTCGTACTGGCCGACTAATCTGCAGCTAAGTATATAGCAAAATGTCCGGGGCCATCAGCCCCCATGGAAAAGGGCCGGCGCAAACAGCACCGGCCCTGATTTTTTTAGACCAACACGAGGTTGGTTGCGCTTTCGCGGCCATCACGGCCAGCTTCGATGTCAAAAGTACACTTTTGACCATCGGCCAGACCTGTAAGGCCAGAGCGTTCAACGGCAGAAATGTGTACAAACACATCCTTTGCGCCGCCTTCAGGCTCGATAAAGCCGAAACCTTTAGTTGAGTTAAACCATTTCACGGTGCCATTAGCCATCGTGAGATCTCCTATTTAGTATGCCACCCGCGTTGGTGCGGTGGCCTGGCTCGGTCAGTGCAGAATCGATAGACTGTAGCCAGATAGGAAAACAGTGGGTCGATAGTGATAACGGTCGCAAGCGCGATATGGGTGGTCTGACACAAAAAAGCAAGAAAAATCCGGAGTTTTGGGGAATTACTGCGGTGAAATATTGCAGCTAAAGGCAAATCCGGCCCGGTATTGTGAGATCGCCGGGGTATCCGCCCGGGGGTGCAAAGCTGGTTTCGATATTGGGTGCAAGATGGAAACAAACTGTTTACCATTTCGGGGTAAATTGAACGAATTGGGTCAGTGATGTGGTAAATTATGGTCAGAAAAGTGGCCGCCGCGGTGAATGAGCCCGGAAAACCCTGGGTGCGGCTAAGGGATATCTAAATATTCAGCTCTACCAGAGTATTGAAAATTAACCATAAATTGTAGCGATCGGGATTGGCAGAAAAATTATTGCCGCCCTGCCGGGGGTGGTTTCTGCGGGCTTGGGGTTTTCGCAAACATTTGGGCAATATCAGGGCACAAACCCAGATAAATTCTAATTTGCCCAGATTCCGACCGGGAAATGCCAGATTGTTGCCGCAACCCGGCCCTTTTATTGCCATTAAAGATCAACAATGTCGGGATTGTGTAATGATTGTGGCAGTTTTGGAAAATAAATACGACGATCAATGAGGATTACAAATGACCAACTTCTTCGAAAAAGCACGCTCGGGACGCACAGACGCTTTGGTAACCAATCAGAATAAACCCAAAGACGCCATGGCAGCCGCCCCCCTGGTTGTTGAGTTCAAAACATCCCGTCGTTGTGATCCCATGCCGTTCATTTCCAACCGCGCATCTGAGCAACAGGCCAGCTGGCTGCACTAGTTTCATCCGACTGTTCCGTCTATTTGGCGTAAATTTATCGGTTCAGTTGGGGCTGAATCTCGGGCAGATCGGGCGTCGGCGAAAGTATCGCCGGCGCCCTTTTTCTTTTTTGCCGGTCAGTGTCCCGGCCATTGCCTATGGCAAATGGGTGACATTGCGCCGTGAACCGTCATTGCAGGGCACGCAACCCTCGCCCAAATAGTTAATTTTGCCTATCAAGGGTCAAAATAAGCCCCTCGGACTTTAATGGAAGGGGCAAGAGGCCGGGCAAAATGCCAACAACATATAACGACCAGTTCTGGATCATTGATCCCTATGCGCCGCCCCCGTCGGGCACGCTGCTGACGGTATCAAACTTTGATATCATTGATCAGAATGACAACAACCTGATCAACCGGTTTTCCAATGACAGTATTGATGGCATCGATATTCGGGCGTCCTATGTCGGGGATACGGTAACGGTGCAGCTGGGTGATGGTTCAACCGTCACCATCACCGGGGTTACGTTTTATCTGCGCGATGGGCGCGAGGTTTTCACCCCCACCGACGGGTCAGTTTTGCAGGACGCAACGCTGGTCAGTACGACATTTGTTACCACCCAAAATTCGGTACCCCCGGCGTTGCTGGAACCAACCTGCTTTACCCGTGGCACGCTGATTGCCACAGCGAACGGTCCAACACCGGTGGAAGAATTGCGAACCGGGGATCTGGTGCAGACCGCTGATCGCGGCTTGGTGGCCATTTGTGTGGTCCATGAACGTGAAATGTCGGTTGAGCATTTGCGCGAAAACCCGAAACACGGACCAGTTCGGATACGGGCGGGCGCCCTGGGGCTGGATATGCCGGAACGTGATCTGGTGGTATCACCACAGCACCGGATTTTGCTGCGTTCTGATGTGGCCGAGCGGATGTTCGGGGAGGTCGAGATTTTGGTGCCGGCCTGTCAACTGGTGGGGCAACCGGGTATTTCGCGGGCGGAAACTGATCAGCCGGCGCAATATGTCCATATATTGCTGGATCACCACGCCATTGTTTTTGCAGAGGGCGCGCCAAGTGAAACCCTGTTTCTGGGCACGCAGGTGCACGAAACCCTGTCGCCAAGGGAAATCAGTATGATCCAGTCACAAATGCCGGGCGGTGCCGATACCCGGATGGAACCGGCCCGGTTGTTTGTGCGGGGCAGGCGGTTGAAACGCCTGTTGGAGCGTCACAGCCGCAATAACAAGCCACTGCTGTTGCCCGAGCGACGGGTGAAAGAAAACCGCCGCTCAGTCAGGGCCTAGGGTCAGGGCCTTAAATAGCGGCGACAGCGGTTTCCAACAGGGCGCGGACCTGTCCGGCCACGGCTTGCAATTCGGAATTATCAATGCCGGTCATGGAAACCTGCGGGTCAATGGCGCTGACTTCAATGCCATTATCAACCTGCCGCAGGATCACGTTGCAGGGCAACATGGCGCCGACGCGGGGTTCCATGCCGATGGCTTGCCACGCCATGTTCGGATTGCAGGCCCCCAGTATGGTGTAGGCCGGCATGTCCTTGTCGATCTTCTTTTTCATGGTGGCTTTGACGTCAATTTCGGTCAGGACGCCAAAGCCGTTATCGGCCAGGGCCTTGCGGGTGCGGGCCTCAACGCTGGCGAAATCAGCGTCGGTGATGGTGCGGTCAATGGTATAGGACATGGTCGGTTTCCTTTGTCGGTTGAAGTTTTTCAAATTGGGCTAATGCAAAGATAATACGAATTTCGGCATATGCCAGATGTGGTTCCTGATATTTAACGGGCGGGGGGCGGTTCTGCCCCGGTCACCGCGTATTTTCCGCGCCCGGTTTTTTGCACAACCCCGTCAGCGACAAGTTTTGACAGGGCCCGATAGGTTGCTTCCGGGGACAGGCCCATATCGCTGGCAAACGCGATGACGGTGGCGTTGAACCAGCCATCAGACAGGCCCGCCAGCACCCGTTCCTGAGCCGATTGAATAGAGCGCAATTCAAGTTGCCGGCGGTAGCGTTGGATTTGGATGGCCAGACGTTTCACCAGTTGAGCCGAGAATTTTGGTTGTGTATCAAGCAGTTCAAGGACAGCAGATTTTCGAAAACCCAGTATGTGGCTGTCCTGTTCCAGTTTGCAGTCACAGTGGTAAGTGCCGGAAAACATCGAGGCTTCGGCGATCATTTCGGATGCGCTGGCCCGGTGTATCGGCACCACCTGCCCACAGGGTGTGTGGCGCAACAGGCTGGCGGAGCCGTGCAGCAAATAGAACATTTCAGCCGGGGGTTTACCCTGATGGAACAGGTATTGTGACTTGGGCATCCTGAAGGCGCGCACATATTGTCGCGGGATCAGATCAAACGGTGACGGTGGGGCTGGGGACGTGTTCATTATGATCCGGATCATATCGGGAATGTGGATTGTCGTCTAGGAATGAGTGGAATGAAAACCATTGAATGGATCAACAGATGAAGAATACCGGATTAATGTGCGTATTGGCTGCCACCCTGTCCCTGAGCGGGGCCGCAGCACAGGCCCAGTCAGATGGTTCGGGTATGGTTCATACGCCGGGAATGCAGATGGACGGTATGATGACGGATGGCGGGCCAACCGAGCCCGGGCAGGGTGCGTTTGCGGCCATCGGTGAGATCGTTGCGCTGTTGAGCGATGACCCGGATACCGACTGGAGCCGTGTCAATATCCGCGGATTGCGTGAGCATCTGGTGGATATGGATATGCTGGTGAGCAGGGCCGTAGTGACAGCCATGCCAATTGAAAACGGTCTGGAAATGCGCGTTGCATTGACGGGGCCTGCCGGCGGGGCTGTGTCACGGATGGTGCCCAACCATGGGCCAGTTATGGCGGCGGAAACCGGTTGGGACAGTGCGGTGACGGTGGGCGAGGACGCGGTGATCTGGCGGGTAACATCTGCGCGCGGTGTGGATCAGATCAGGGCGCTGGGATTTTTCGGGATCATGACCGT
>VAPM010579262.1_pt1 | contig 18817 bp, 18 predicted proteins | sample 3395091 | NCBI WGS metagenome assembly VAPM01 (sample SAMN08290445, study PRJNA428436) | hydrothermal vent metagenome | isolation source: Deep-sea hydrothermal vent chimney 3 | place: Pacific Ocean: Juan De Fuca Ridge | reverse complement strand
CCACTACGGTGGAAGAGATTGAAAATCTGTTGCCAGGGAATATTGATCTGACTCAGTTTAATTAAATGGTGGCAATACTGTTGGTTGTTTTGCGCTTACCAATTAATAACCTATATAACACTAAGAATTAACGAGGCTGAATTCTGTTAATTTTTAGTGTTATATAATTTATTCATGTTTTAAGGAGGTCTTATTTACTACCAGGTCAGCTCTCCATTGAGTGTTAAAACAGTACTACTTACCACATTCGTTACCACCGTATTGATAAAGGTCACTTTCTTATTAATCAGGTCCAGTTTAATCGCATCGAGACCACACTCAATAAAAGTACTTACCGGTGAGGTACAGGCATAATCGTATTTAGTACCATTAGAAAGGATACTCATTGATATCCCTTTAAAACCAGATATTGCACTCGCATCGGTTACTACAAGTATAAAAGCATTATTCGGATCTGTTATATTTGGGGTAAGAATATTCGGTGCAGTAAAATCAACAGTACTTGCTTTATCCACAATAATTATATAATCAGGCTGTGAACCAGCCGCTGGCGATTCACCAATAAAGCCAGTATCGAGTTGTGAACCTAAAAACGACGTATCATCACCCGTTAAAGTGACCGTGCCAGTTGTATTGCCTGGACTTGTATTGCCTGCATTGCCACTTCCTGTAGGTGCAGGTGTTCCATTACTACCGCCACCACAACTTGTTAAAACAATAGCCATACTTATCAATAAAATTCGTAGCAACATAATAAATCCCTTTTATGGTTAGTTATTTCAATATGGCTTTGCCTGCACATATTGTGTCGTTGAATTATATCGAAGTATTTCTGAATAGAAGCTGAACTGGACTAAATTAAAAAACTACTTGTATACTTTACAATCATATTTGTCAGGGTCAGGTTTTGCCCCGTGCCTTTGTAAACCGAATCTTCTGAAAAGGCACGGGGCAAGACTTGATCTTACCCCCCTGAAAATAATAAAAATGCGGTCGCTAAAATTTGGCCACGTAATGACATGTATATTACACAAGGTTCAATCAATAATTTTTTGGTTGAATTTTTAGTCGATATTGGTGCAAACTTGGGTTGCAATGGGCGAAACGGTGGCACGGCGTTTGGGTATTAAGTATCACGGTGGCACAAAAGGCTATGCCGGTACCGCCAGTGGTGTTGCACCTATTTATAAAGTGACTTTAAATAAAGTAAAAGTGGGTGATATTGAATTACGCCATGTCTGTGTAGCGATTATTGGTGGCTATCGTTCTCATCAGGTTTTGTTAGGCAATTCATTTTTAAACCGCGTCGAAATGCCGCGAACGAAACGGCTGATGATTTTAAAAAAGAAGTAATTCGGCTTACTTCACTTTTTCAATCAACGCATAAGCCGAATGGTTATGAATCGATTCAAAATTTTCTGACTCAACCACATAGGCAGAAATACGATCTTCGGCATTAAGTTGTGCCGCTACATCACGTACCATGTCTTCGACAAATTTGGGGTTATCGTAAGCACGTTCGGTAACAATTTTTTCGTCTGGGCGTTTAAGTAAACCAAATAGCTCGCATGATGCTTGCTGCTCGATTAAATCAATCAGTTCTTCTACCCAGATAAATGTATTAATTGTTGCGGTAACGGTAACGTGAGAACGTTGGTTATGGGCACCATAGTCCGAAATCTTTTTCGAGCAGGGGCAAAGGCTAGTTACAGGAACAACAACTTTAATCTGCATATCTGTTTTGCCATCGTGTACTTCACCTATAAAGGTTACGTCGTAGTCTAACAAGCTTTGCACTTTTGATGCGGGTGCTGTTTTGTTAACGAAGTAGGGAAATGACATTTCAATATGTCCAGACTGTGCTTCTAAACGTTCTGCCATTTCAACGAGCATTTGTTTAAAGGATTCAACGGATACTTCGCGCTCGTGATTATTTAAAATCTCAACAAAGCGTGACATATGCGTGCCTTTAAAATCATGCGGCAAGTTAACGTACATATTAAAATTAGCAATGGTGTGTTGTTCACCTTCGCTTCGGTCGCGCACCCGAACGGGATGGCGAATGTCTTTAATGCCTACTTTGTTAATTGGAATATGACGCAAATCTTTACTGTTTTGAACGTCTGCAATAACGTCGGTGCTCATCTTAATCTTCCTCGGTATAGCTGACACAGGCGCGATCGGTTTCCCAAATGGTGACATTCTTAACCGTCACGCGTGTATCGTTTAATTCGTTACTTAATTGCGTATAAAAATAGGCGGCCAGGTTTTCAGCCGTTGGGTTTATTTTATCGAAGGGTGGAATGTCGTTTAAATTACGGTGATCCATTTTTTCGATAAGGATTTTGGTTGCAGCTTTTATATCGCTGAAATCCATACCCATACCTATATTATTTAATTCTTTACAACTTACATTAACTTCGACTTTCCAGTTATGGCCGTGTAAGCGACTGCAAGGGCCTTCATAATCTCGAAGGAGATGCGCGGCGGAAAAATCAGTTAAGATTTTCATAGTGTAACAGGAAGTCATAGGCATTACTTGAGTATTTTAATCGGGTATTAATAGAGCTGGGGTTGTATCGTATTTTTAAGCCAAGCTTAAATGTTTTTCATGTTGCTTATCTTTTAAAAAGTGTTCAATTTGTGCGATTATATCAGAGCTTGAGAGTTTTGCCTCACTCAATACTTCGTCTCGGCTACCATGTGCCTGGAATTTATCGGGTAGCCCCAGATTAAGGACGGGAATATTGCGCTTATTAGCGAGTAAGCATTCATTAACGGCACTGCCAGCGCCGCCCATCACCACGTTATCTTCGAGAGTGATAAGTAAGTCATGTGAATCGGCGAGTGCCAAAATGGCTTTTTCGTCCAGTGGCTTAATAAAACGCATATTCATTAGCGTGGTATTTAAAGCATCGGCTGCCTCGGTTGCAGCTGTGAGCAGGGCGCCAAAGGACAATATGGCAATGGACTTACCTTTGCGTATTTTTTCTGCCTTACCAATGGGGATGGCCGTCATTTGTTTTTGAACCGCGGTGCCCATGCCGGTTCCGCGAGGGTAACGTACTGCACAGGGGCCATGGTATTGATAGCCGGTGTAAAGCATTTGTCGACATTCGTTTTCGTTTGATGCGGCCATGACAACCATATTGGGTACACAGCGTAAGTAGCTTAAATCAAGGTTACCCGCATGGGTTGCGCCATCGGGGCCAACAACGCCACCGCGGTCTATTGCAAATAAAACCGGCAAGTTTTGTAAGGCCACATCATGAATCAGTTGGTCATAGCCACGCTGTAAAAAAGTAGAATAGATGGCGACAACCGGGTGAATACCTTCACAGGCCAGCCCGGCGGCAAAGGTAATCGCATGTTGCTCGGCGATACCGACATCAAAATATTGTGCTGGAAAGCGTTGGGCAAAATCAACCAAGCCGGAGCCTTCTCGCATTGCCGGGGTGACCGCCACCAGTTTGGAATCTTTTGCAGCCATATCGCATATCCAGTCGCTAAAGATCTGAGTATAAGTGGGGCCAGTGGTAGTTTTGGATTCGAGTTTGCCCGATTCGATATCGAACTTGCCGACACCGTGGTAAGCACAGGGGTTTTCTTCGGCGGGTTGGTAGCCTTTGCCTTTTTTAGTGACAATATGCAGGAACTGCGGGCCATCAAGATCGCGTAAATTTTTGAGGGTGCTGACGAGAATATCAATATCGTGGCCATCAATTGGGCCGATATAGTTAAAACCGAGTTCTTCAAACAAGGTGCCAGGCACCACCATGCCTTTAACATGTTCTTCTGTTCGGCGTGCCAGTTCCCATACGCTCGGCATGGCACTGAGTACCTTTTTACTGCCTTGTTTCATACTGGAATAAACTTTACTGGAAAGCACCCGGGCAAAATAATTCGACATGGCGCCCACGTTGGGTGAAATCGACATATCGTTATCATTAAGAATAACGAGCAGGTTGGCGTCTAAATCGCCGGCATGGTTAAGCGCTTCGAACGCCATACCGGCAGTGAGCGCACCATCACCGATGATGGCAGCAACATGGCGATCATCACCTGTTTGTTTGGCGGCTACGGCCATGCCGAGTGCTGCGCTAATCGAGGTGCTGGAATGCCCAACACCGAAAGTATCGTAAGCGCTTTCCTCGCGTTTAGGGAAACCACTTAAACCACTTTTTTGACGCAAGCTGGGCATTTGTTCACGTCGGCCAGTTAGGATTTTGTGCGGGTAACTCTGGTGGCCAACATCCCACACCAGTCGGTCATTTGGGGTGTCATAAATGTAGTGCAGGGCAACGGTTAACTCGACGGTGCCTAGCCCGGAAGACAAATGCCCACCTGTTTCGCTGACCGTTTGAATAACACAATCTCTCAGTTCATCAGACACTTGCCTGAGCTGGTCGGCTTTTAGAGCACGCAAGTCCTGAGGATACTGGATGGTATCGAGCAAAGGAGTGGGTGTTTTTAAAGTCATTTTCGGTTAGCCAGCGTTGATATTCTATTCATTCATTTGTAACAAAACGATCATGCTTTGTTTAACGCCATTATGCAAGCTAACTTAGGGCTTGACAGGGTAATCAGGCTGTTGAAAAAGAAGAGAATAATGATACGCTGCGTTAGAATTCCCGGCCAATGATGTAAGCCGATAGTTCCCGCAATATTTGTGCATTCTCAGCAAAGATTTCGAGATGAGATACGGCTTCTTCATGGAGTTCCAGTGCCAGCGTTTTTGATTCAGCCAGGCCTAGAATGGCTGGGTAAGTGGGTTTATTCAAGGCCGCATCGGCTCCCTGGGGCTTGCCAAGGACTTCAGTTGAAGCCTCAATATCCAGAATGTCATCCTGAACCTGAAAGGCGAGGCCAACACATTTACCATAATGATCAAGGGCTTGCAGTTGTTCGCTGGTAACATTAGCCTGGCAAAGTGCGCCGAGTTGCACACTGGCTCGAATCAACGCGCCAGTTTTATGAATATGCATATTTTCAAGTTCGGCGATATTGAGCTTTTTGCCTACAGCTTCGAGGTCGATGGCCTGGCCACCGGCCATTCCGCGTGAACCACTGGCTTCGGCGAGTATTTCTGTCATTTTTAGAACATTTTCAGCTGGAATATTTTTGACCAGCGGGGTAAGTATTTGAAATGCCAGGGGTTGCAGGGCATCGCCTGCCAAAATAGCCATCGCCTCGCCGTAGCGAATATGGCAAGTGGGTTGGCCGCGACGCAGATCGTCGTCGTCCATTGCGGGCAAATCATCGTGTATTAGAGAATAAGCATGAATCATTTCAACGGAGCAGGCTGGGTTATCTAACAGCGCTTCATCTGCACTAAGACATTGGCCAACCGCATAAACCAGCACCGGCCGAATGCGTTTGCCGCCTAATAAAACAGAGCTACGCATGGCCTGGTGTAGCCGGGTTGGTTGAATACTATCTTTTGGTAAACGGTTTTCTAATGCAGTATTAACACGTTGTTGCCAGTGAGACATGGCCTGGCTAAGGGATACGACTTTATGAGCGACTTCGGGGGACATAATATTTATTCTTTATTATTAATCTTCTTCAAAAGCTTCAAGATCGGCTTGTTCCGACTTGTTCATTAAAATTTGCACTTTTTGCTCCGCTTCTTTTAGTGCGGTTTGGCACTGACGGGTAAGGTCAACACCGCGTTCGAAATGCTTAAGGGAATCTTCAAGCGACATATCGCCTTGCTCCATGGTTTCAACCAGATTTTCCAGCTCGTTTAAGGCTTTTTCAAAGTCCAGAGCTTTATTTTTATTAGTTGTTGTTTTTTTTGATGTTTTCTTTGGCATAGGTCTTAATTTTAATGAATTTTCAGGTATTATACTTCAAATATATGACATTCACTAAATGTTTCCTAAGCATAATGAGAAACATGATAAATTTACCGGCAATACAATAAAAGGTCGATTGATATTACAACGCCAAGCCCGAACATTATTCCTCGCCCCGAGCATAATATTTCTCGCAAAGATATTTCTAAAAGTGCGGTTAAGGTTTTGTACACCCTAAAAGATGCCGGCTTCGAAGGCTATTTAGTGGGTGGTTGTGTGCGCGATTTGTTACTGGGGCATCATCCAAAAGACTTTGATGTTGCAACCGATGCGACGCCCGAGCAGGTGAAAGCTTTGTTCCGAAGCAGTCGTATAATTGGTCGCCGTTTTCAAATTGTGCATGTTCGTTTTGGCCGGGAAATTATCGAGGTTACCACTTTTCGAGGCCCGCATGATGGTGAAGAACAACATGTTTCCGATGAAGGCATGTTATTGCGGGATAATGTTTATGGCACACTGGAACAAGATGCCTGGCGGCGCGACTTTACCATTAATGCTCTGTATTACACGGTTAAAGATTTTTCGATTGTTGACTACACCCAGGGTATGCAGGACTTAAAGTCCAAAACCATTCGCATGATAGGCGAGCCGACGGTTCGTTTTAAAGAAGACCCGGTGCGCATGTTACGTGCGATTCGTTTTGCAGCGAAACTAAATTTTGAAATACAACACGATGACGAAGTTTCTATAAAAAAAGCCTTAGATGAAAATATTCACCTGCTTGAGGCGGTTTCCTCTGCACGTTTGTTCGATGAAGTGTTAAAGCTTTTTATGAGCGGTTACGCCGAAGCGGTTTACGATTTATTAATTAAAGAAAATATCTACCCACGTTTACTACCCTTTGACGAGTCCACTCAAACAGAATTTTATAGTGCCTTCATAAAACAAGGTCTGGCGAATACCGATATTCGTATCCAGCAGGAAAAGCCGGTTACCCCTGCTTTTTTGTTTGCCGTTTTACTCTGGCCAGCGGTTGAAGTTTTAGTTAAACAGTTACAGCAGCAAGGTAATTCTTTGTATGACGCGGTGAATTTTGCCGGGCAGGATATTATCGAAAGAGTGAATGCTCGTATTACAATTCCAAAACGTTTTCGCTATATGATGCGCGACATCTGGATGCTACAGATAAGGCTGCCTAATCGAGTTGGTCGACGCGCCTACAAATTACTTGAACAAAAAAGATTTAGAGCCGGTTATGACTTTTTATTATTACGTGCTCAGGTAGGTGATGCGCAAGTTGAACAAGGTGTGGGTAACGATAATGATGTTAGTCAATTATCAGTTTCGGCAATAAGCGAGCTTGGCCAATGGTGGACTCAGTTCCAGACGGAATCAGAGCCCGGCAGAAAAGGCATGCTGAAGGATTTGCCGATAAATAAACGCCCAAATAAATCAACACAGCGTAAGAAAAAAACAAAAACTAAAAAAACCAGTCAAGAATAATAAGCTATCTGGAGTTTTTATGTTGCATACTGTTTATATAGGGCTTGGAAGTAATTTAGATAACCCCTTAAAGCAGGTAAAAGCGGCACTTAAAGCGTTACATTTAAACACCGCAATCAATGTTGATGTGGTTTCAAATATTTATCAAAGCAAAGCTCTCGATGCTAAACTTAATGGTGTAAAACAACAGCAAAACGATTATATTAATGCCGTGGCTTGTATTAAAACACGTTATACACCGATTGAGTTACTCGATGTATTACAAGCGATTGAACTGAAACATAACAGGGTAAAAGAATATCGTTGGGGACCGCGCAGCCTAGACTTAGATATTTTATTATACGATGATTTAATACTGGATACGGAACGTTTAAGCATACCGCATGGTGAGTTAGCGAATAGAAATTTTGTTCTTTACCCGCTGCAGGATATTTCGCCAGTATTAAATATTCCTGGCCTGGGGAAACTTGAAAAATTACTGTTAAATAGAACGAAAGATACATTAATATTGATAGAATCATCAGCCGAAATAAAAAATATATAATGATTAATCCAGAATATATAAACAAGCTTAAATATGTCGTGATAGATGGCCCCATAGGCGTTGGTAAAACAACGCTGGCGAAAAAACTGGCGGCAAGTTTTGGTTCGGATTTAATTCTTGAAGAGCCGGAAGGCAATCCATTTCTTGAACGTTTTTATAACGACCCCAAAGGCGCAGCATTTCAAACGCAATTATTTTTTTTATTTCAACGCGCCAAACAACTACAGGATATTCAACAGGATGATATGTTTCAACCGGTTCGGGTTGCTGATTATTTAATGGAAAAAGATCGCCTGTTTGCAGAATTAACACTCGATGCAGATGAATATAAATTGTATTGCCAGGTTTATGAACATGTGACGGTTAATATGCCAAAGCCTGATTTAGTGGTATATCTGCAAGCGCCAGTTTCTGTTTTACAAAAACGAATAGCAAGCCGTGGTCGAAATTATGAGCGCACCATTAATAATAATTACCTGGCCGCATTAGGTGAAAGCTATGCGCGGTTTTTTCATGACTATACCGATTCGCCTTTGTTAATTGTTAATGCAGAAGATATGAATTTTGCTGAAAACGAGCAGGATTATCAGCAGTTGCTAACCCAGATTTCCCGACCTCAGCGTGGTCGGCAGTATTTTAATCCTTTGTCTTCCCGGCTTTAATTATTTAAATCTACTGTTTGTGGTAGTGCTAACGCCGCCGGACATGGAATGGGTGAGGTTGACTAACGGACTCGCTATTTGCTTTCCCGGCTGCTCGACTGTTTCATCCATGAAGCAGACGGTCCGTTAGTCAACCTCACCAATCCCATATCCTACTTCGTACCTAATTCAAAAGTTAACGGGATCGCATCATTTTTTGTCATTAATTTCCCAAAACCTTGAATTCTCTCCAAACTTTAATTTTCTAATAATCCTGAAAATGTTAATATTATCGTAGTTAACGCATCGACCATGTCAGGGAATTATTATTAACGCAACAATACCTCAAGCTTTAACACGCATTCGTAAAATGAAACAGCAGTCTGAAAAGATTGCGATACTTACTTCGTATGACGCAAGTTTTACAAGCCGTATCGAACAAGCTGGTGCGGATGTTATTTTAGTTGGCGATTCATTGGGTGGGGTTATACACGGTCATGCGGATACACTTTCGGTTACCATGGACGATATGTTGTACCACATGCGCCATGTTGTGACTGCCCGGCAAGATATACTTTTGATTGGTGATATGCCTTATCACAGTTATCAAAATATTAACCAGGCTTTAGAAAATGCAAAACGTTTTATAGATGTTGGCGCAGACATGGTTAAGCTCGAAGGTGCGGGTAGAGGAGCAAACTCTATTTCTGAATCAATCGAGCACATTATTGAAAATGGTATTCCTGTTTGTGGACACCTTGGTTTATTGCCGCAGTCGGTGGAAGAACTAGGCGGTTATAAAGTACAGGGGCGGGAGCAAGCGGCTAAAGAACAAATGATAAATGATGCCAAACACCTTGAATCGATTGGTGTGGATATGATTGTGCTTGAATGTATTCCTAGTGATTTGGGTAAAGCAATATCAGAGGCTATTGCCATTCCAACCATTGGTATTGGTGCCGGTGTTGACTGTGATGGCCAGGTACTGGTTTTATACGATCTATTGGGTATTACACCGGGCAAGCTGCCGCGCTTTGTGAGAAACTTTTTAACCGCTGCAACTGCGGCAGATGATAATTTAATTGTTAGTGCAATTAAAACGTTTGTGACCGATGTTAAACAAAGCAAATTCCCAACTGCCGAACACAGCTATTAATTTTGAACATTATACGCAGCATTGCCGAAATGAAAGCCTGGTCGCAGGCATGCCATCGCATGGGAGAGAGTATCGCTTTTGTACCGACGATGGGTAACTTGCATACTGGCCATTTAAGCTTGGTAGAACAGGCGGCTAATCTGGCCGACAAAGTGGTGGTAAGCATTTTTGTTAACCCCACGCAGTTTGCAGCAAATGAAGATTTAGATAATTACCCGCGAACCGAAGCAGACGATTTAAAGCAGCTAGCCAGTCAGGTGGTTGATGTGGTTTTTATGCCGCTTGCTAATGAAATCTATCCACCGAATGAAATGATTCAATACCTCGATGTGCCCGCAGTCGCTAAACAATATGAAGGTGCTGCCAGGCCGGAGCATTTTCGCGGTGTGGTTACTGTGGTTAAAAAATTATTCGATTGTGTTGAGCCCGATCATGCTATTTTTGGCGAAAAAGACTTCCAGCAACTATTGCTGATAAAAGATATGGTCAAACAATTGGCTCTAGCGGTTGAGATTCATGGCGCAGCAATTGTTCGCGATAAGGATGGTTTGGCGAAAAGTTCACGTAACCAGTATCTCAGCTCGGAACAGCGTCAAAAATCACCGCTTATTTATCAGGCTTTACTTAACGCACGCCAAAGCATCCTTGATGGCAAGCTCACATACGCTGATATTGAGAGTCAAGCAATTGATTTTATTCAACAAAATGGGCTTAAAATTGATTACTTTGTTATTCGGGATGCAACTGATTTGTCTTTGCCGAAAAGAAGCAAGCGGGTTATTTTAGTTGCCGCAAGTCTCGGAAATACCCGTTTACTGGATAATTTACGCATTGACTAGTGGAAAAAAGAGTGCAAAATTTCGTCTCTGGGCTAGGCTTAAATCCAGACAGCATGTTAAAATCCACTGCTTATCAACACCTTGGAAAGTTTATTAATGCAAACCATCATGCTCAAAACCAAATTACATCGCGCTCATGTGACTCATGTTGAGTTGGAGTACGAAGGTTCGTGTGCGATTGATAGCCATTTACTAGAAGCGTCGGGTATTCGTGAATACGAGCAAATTGATATCTACGATGTTACCAATGGCGAACGTTTTACAACCTATGCGATTGCAGCCGAAGCCGGTAGCGGTATTATTTCTATCAATGGTGCTGCTGCACACAAGGCCAGTGTCGGTGATATTGTGATTATTTGTGCTTATATTGGTCTGGATGAAAAAGAGTTAGCAAGCTTTAAGCCTAAGCTAATTTATCTAAATGATAATAACGAAATAACCCATACGCGTAATACTATTCCTGTTCAGGTTGCCTAGTTCTTCTTCGTTTTAAAACACGCTATGAGATTTTTAGGAAACAATGTGGTGGAATTCAATTTCGAGTATGAGTAACAGAATAATCGATAATGCCTTGTCAGAACTGGAATTAGGAATTGCCTCAATTAGATATTTCTTAGTTTTTTAACCAATATTTGTTTCAGCGCTTGATAATCAGAAAGCAAATTTATTATTACGTCCTAGCAGATTTAAGTATATGTTAGGCTAAGAAATAAATACGGCCTATTTACATTAAGTACAATATCTTCTTGGATTCTCTCGATGCTTCTCCGTCAACTTTTTTTAAATAAATTACTGCCTCATCCCTTCTGCTAAGCGCAATCAAATTTTTAGCTGCAAAAAGATGGGTATATCCAACCCATGCTGATGTCGAATGTTTTTCTAATAATTTTTCAAATGTAGCTAATGAGTTAAGGTGTTGTCCATCATGATATTTAGCTAAACCAGAGAAGAAATAGCTTTCATCAACATGTGAGCTGCTAGGGTAGTTATTAATAATTTTATTATACAGATTTATAGCCCTTTTATGTTTCCCAAGAATTTGCAGAATCCTTGCGCTTGAATATAAGAAATCATCTGTTTTATCATATTCGTCTTTTATCGATAAAATAGATAAATCTATAAATAAATTACTGCCAATAAATTCAGGTAAAGAAAAAAGACGCTGCCATGAATCCGCACGTGTTCTTATTGAAATAACCTCGTTATTCTTAACGGCATTAAAAACTACAGACCTAGTCACAGCTATATTCTTTAGGAAAATTTGAGGTGTATTACAGAAAAGTGCTGGGTACGATTTTAAGCCCATTTCATCAAACAATGCTGGGTTGGTAGTAATGTCTCCTTTACATATATCTTCACTTGTCGCTATATTCTCTTTTTTATTAAATATCGGTATATAGTAAAGAGGGTCAACAATGCGCCAAGCATTATTCAGATAAACGTCTGCTATCGTATGGGGCGATACACCTTTATCATTTTTTAAGAATACGATTCTACTCGGAATATCACGAAATGCCGCTAAACGAATAAATAGGTGAGATACCTGATCACACCAGCCAACCCCTCTTTTAAGCTGCTCAATTGGTGCGGCATCAATTACTTTATACTTACCACCAGGTACAAAAACATTTTCATGAACAAAAGTAGCTAATTTAAGAACAATTTTTTCTTTATCCGTCTCAGAACCGATTACATTTTGCGTTATATAAGCATACGCAAACCCTGGGAAATTATCATATATAAACCCCTTAAAGGTTTTATGTTTATTAGGTGCATATTTACGATAAATTTTATCGCTCAAAGAGCTATTAAGTAATAAAGATTGTACGTATTCCATTTGAATAGCAGAAAAAGCTCCTATAACTAATGCAAATAAGGTAAGAATGATTTTTATCGTTTTTAGTTTTGTGATCCGTTTAGTCATTTCAAATATCCATAATATTTAAGTAGTCCAGTAAAATGTATATATTTTACTGTAGCACAGCAATTTTAAAGTACTTCCAAAAATGAGTCAGTAGTGTATGTAGTGGCATAGTTAATTTGGCCACCTAACTAGAGGTGATATCCTACACCTCATAACATGATAGGTGACAAATGAACAAAAGAACACCCAACCTTTATACCTGAGGCAACGTATACACCACAGGAGAGAATAATGAAATATAATCATTTATCCTGATTGAAGGCCAAGGTAACACTGGCAGAGCTTGCCAAACAATTTGATATGCACTAGCACTAAAAACAGGGGCAGATTTATTTAAGTAAAAGGTGAACAACGGCACCAAGGGTGGCGAAATTATGGACGCATAGATTAAGTTTAGAGATTATTATCCTATAAATATCAATAAGATATAGATGGTAATCCGATGAAGAAACCCTTAACCTCTGGTTAAAACAACGCGCGCTAAAAAATGAGGGGCAATCCTCACGGACATACGTAGTTGTTGATCAGGATATGGGTAATCGGCTTGTTGGTTATGCCTGTCTGCGTCTTTGGCCGCTTGGCTGTCGATAATGATTATCGTCGTACATAAAAAATAGCAAGAGAAACGGACACTGATAATCTAAGCATTGCATTTTATTTTAAAGGGTGTTTAAAAAGTGTGTGCTGAGTTAAGTTATCAGTGTCCTTCTCTTCCTTAATAATTATGCCGCAGGAACAACATATTTAACGATAGTCATATCGGCTGCTTTATTTCGTAAAGGTATTAAGGCTTGATACTCATCTGACATATACCACTTGTCTAATGTATCCATATCTTTAAATTTAATAATCGCGGCGATCTGGTGGTTTGCATCGCCAGCAAGCGTGCCATGGTACTTACCCTTAGTAATAACTTCTGCTTTAAATAAATCGAATGTTGCTTTCGATTTTTCAGCGTATTGCTGAAATTTATCGGCATCTTTAACAGCGACGGTTGCAATAAAAAATGCGCTCATGCGGGTACCTCCTGTTTGCTTTTAAGCAAGCTGAGTTGTTGAATGATTTCTTCGGGCTCAGCGCGTTTGCGGTAGTTATTGGGAATAAAGGCCCATTGAATAATACCGTCACGGCCTATGATATAGGTCGCCGGATCGGGGAAGGCATAACTGTTATCCCCCGTTGCTTTTTCGATGTCAAATTTCATTAACTCGAATAGCTTTTTGTGTGCTTGTGGTAGCTCAAAAACCAGGCCAAATTTTTTCGCAAGTTGATTGGATTTATCATGCAGTACGTCAAAATCGGTGTCAGTTACAATTGAGTCTTTTGCTTCTTGTGGCACATCGGATTCTAAAAATGCGCTAAAGCCATTTGCTTGTTCGGGGGTAACGGCGATAAGTGTGGCACCGCTGGCCTTTATTTTATCAAGCTGACTGTTATAGGCGGCAAGCTGCAAGTTACAGTAAGGGCACCATGCGCCACGATAGAAAGTAATGACCAATGGGCCGTGATCCAGGTAATCACCAAGGCTGCGTGATTCGCCCTTGTAGGTTGGAAGTGTGAAATCTGGAATGGAATCACCCACTTTAAGGGCATTTTCTATAATATCCAGAGCACTAATTTCCCCTGCGCCTTGCTCGATTAATGCGCCAAGCTCGGGGGGAAGGGTGTCTCGAAAGAGTTGTATTGTGTCTCTAATCTGTTTGTTCAGTTTCATTGTATTTACCTTTATCAATGTTGTGAATGATTTGTGGTGGGTAAGTTAGGTTCAAAATATCCCCTTTTTTGCATTATATTGTACATTGGTGTACAATTTATTTGAGTGTAACTTAATTGTACATGGGTGTACAATATAATTTTAAGGTGATGATGGGACGGTTAAGACAATTTGATCGTGACACGGCGGTTACTTGGGTGATGAACGAGATCTGGCGGGTGGGTTTTGCAGCTTGTTCGGTGAAGTCTATTTCTGAGAATCTCTGCATTACCCGGTCGAGTTTTTATAATACATTTGAAAGCCGTGAGGCTTTATTTATAGAGGCTTTACAGTGTTATTTTAAACAAAGCCCAGACCGCAAGTTAGCTGACTTTGCAAATTCCAAGCACCCTCTTGTTTTAATGTGTGAGGTTTTTAAGGAAGCATGTCGTATGCGCGCGAGTGACTTGGAGCATCGTGGTTGCTTAGCGGTTAATGGCGTATCAGAACTAGTGGGGGTTAATGAAAGCCTTGGCCCGCCATTGGAAGATGCCATACAGCAAGGTATTAAACATCTCGAAGCACTATTAACCCATAGTATGAGTTTGGGGGAGTTAGCACCAACGAGTAATATTAAGACGCTGGCTTTAGCGCTTCAAAGCTTGTTAATGGGCATTAATACTTTGTCGAAGGTGATTAAGTCTGAGCAACAATTATGGGCAACAACTCAGCTAACCTTACGTGCATTGGGCGTGTACCGAGAAAAATAATTTTACATCACAGCTGAAATAAGTGTTGGTTGCTCATTCGCCTGGATGTTAAAAACTAACCCGTATTTCGCATACCTGCCGCAATCGCATTAATCGATCTTAACAGGGGATCCAGCCAGGCTTCTCGGCTTTGCTCATCTAATGATTCATCCCGGAAATTACGCAATAATTTAAACTGAATATAACTGAGGGGATCAAGATAAGGATCACGGCGCTTGAGTGACAGTGCTAGTATTGGCGTTTCAGCCAACAACTCATCGGCATTGGCAACTTTTAAAACATTTTCTGTTGTTAGTTTGTATTCGTTGGCAATTTTATCATAAACACTTTGAGCGGTATCCGGGTTTAAGCAAAGCGATTTATATTCATTTGCAATACTCATGTCACCTTTAAATAAGGCCATTTGCGTATTGCTGAGTAAGGCATGGAAAAAAGGCCAGTTCTGGTACATGTCGCGTAGTGTGTCTAAATTTTTTGGATCTTTTTCTAACCAGTTATTTAATGCTAAACCAATACCGTACCATGCTGGCAATGTATGACGTGATTGCGCCCAACCAAACACCCAGCCGATGGCTCGAACAGACGATTTAGAGCGGTCGCCTTTTTTACGGTGTGAAGGTCGGGAACCAATATTCATTAAACCGATTTCAGCAACCGGAGTGGCTTCGTAAAAGTAATCCAGAAAACCTTCGGTGTTGTCAGTGAGGGTTCGATAATGTTGTTCACCTTGTGCTGCCAGCTCAGTCATAATCTGGTTGTATTCCGGCTTATCTTCTGTCGGTTTTGTTACAAGGTGCTCACTTGCTTTTAACAAACCGGTAATGCCCATGGTCAATTCATAAATGGCTGTTTCAGGGTGACTGTATTTATAGGAAAGCACTTCACCTTGTTCGGTAAATTTTATGCCACCGTGTACCGTGCCATCGGGTTGCGACAAAATAGATTCATGCGTTGGGCCACCGCCGCGGCCGATTGTGCCGCCACGGCCATGGAATAAATTTAAACGAATATTACGTTTGGTTGTAATAGCCGAAATTTGTTGCTGCGCTTGATACAGGTTCCAGACCGATGCGAGTATGCCGCCATCTTTACAGGAGTCGGAATAGCCGAGCATCACTTCCTGGGTATTACCGGATGCTTTTAATAACTCGGCATAAATGTTGTTATCAAGCAGTCGGTTCATAACCGGGTCGATATGTTTCAGGTCTTCGATAGTTTCAAATAAAGGTGATACTTTAATTTGGCAAAAAGCTTTGCCGTTTTTAAAACCACTTAAATTATTAAGCCAGGCAAGATATATTACTTCCATAATATGGCTGGCTTCATGGGTCATTGAAATAACATAACTGCCTAAAACATTTGGGCTGACCTTTTCACGCATTTCATAAATAACATCAAAAATCTGTAAAGTTTCGGCCGACATATCGGTGAGTTGAGAAGTATCAACCGTTGGCGGTGTTGAGTTGGCAATAAGGTTTGCCAAGGTGCTAATGCGTTGCTCTTCATCAAGGCTGGCGTAATCTATGTTTTCGGTTTGTTGAAGTATTTCTAAAACAGTCTGGCTATGAATGGTTGATTCCTGACGAATATCCAGATGGCTTAAATAAAAACCGAATGTTTCGACCAGGCGAATTAAGTCTTTTAAGCGACCATCGGCAACTATACTGTCGCCGTGGCTGACTAATGAGTCTTTAATCAGGAATAAGTCGGTTAAAAAATCGGTTTCATTTTTGTAACCATAAAAATTTTTATTCTCGACAGATTCACCTAAACCCGCTTCAATTTTATTAAGGTTTGAATTTAGTCGGAAGAACATAAATCCAAGCTTACGACGGTAGGGTTCTTTATTGTAGCGATGCGGCTTATCCGAAAATGCATCGCTATAATGTTTTTCATCATACTCCAGGCTGGTGCTAAAGGCTTCGTTCGGCGTACATAGCTGGTAGGAGTGTGTTAATACATGGGTTAACGCGGTAACACGATCTAAATATTCTTTAAGAACCTGTCGGTTTTGTAAGTAAATAGCGTTGCGTGTGGTTTCCGGTTTAACGAAGGGGTTGCCATCGCGGTCGCCGCCAATCCATGAACCAAACTGGAAAAAACTCGGTACTTTAATCGTGTTGTTTTCATACTGGCGTTCCAGAGCATGTTCGAATTGTCGATATACTTCTGGGATGGCATTAAACAAACATTCACGATAATAAAATAAACCATTTTTGACTTCGTCAATAACGGTGGGTTTATCGGTACGTACTTCATTTGTTTTATACAGAATTTGTATTTCACGCTTTAGCTGCTGGGTAATTTCACTGCGGTGGAAATCATCCAGGTTTTCGTTATTGAGCTCTTCGCTGACAGAAAAAATACGTTGTAGCGATTCCTGAATGGTACGGCGTTTTGATTCGGTTGGGTGCGCTGTAAAAACGGGGGTATAAGTTAACTGGTTTAATAATTCCTGAATTTTTTCAGGCGCCAGGTTTTGGGCTTTTAGCTCAGTAATGGTTGTATCAAACGAGCCTTGCCAGTGCATGCCTTCGTTTGTGATAAGGGTTTTTCTATATTTTTGCTGAAAGTCTTCTTCGGCAATATTCACTAAACTGAAGTATAAGCTGAATGCACGAACGACATGGGTAACGGTTTGCTCATCGAGCGATTCTATTAATGCAACCAATTCATGGCGTTGGTTAGAATCGTCTTTTTGCCGAAGACTGATATGGCCTTTTCGCAGGGCTTCAACGGCTGAAAACACTTTGTCACCGGCATGGTTACGTAAAACATCACCTAAAATATTGCCGAAAAGCTTCACCCTTGAGCGTAGTGATTCATCATTCACGGTGTTGCCATTCATTGTATTGTTGCTTGTGCCTGATGGCTTTTGTTTTTCGCCAACCGGTGTGGGCTTGTGTTTTACTTCTGCGTTCATGTGATCTCTTTCAAATATACAAATGTCAGTAAGCCGCGCATTATACCTAAATCAGCGCTTAAATTTGTTTGTAAAAGCTTAAAAATGCGAATTATCTAAAAATAAATCGCTGAGGCACCAAAAAGAGTCATTTTTAAGAATTTTATTATTATTGAGGCAGAGAATTTAAAAATCCTGATTTTTCATAAGGCTAGCCGGCATGTTACTATTTTACTTTAATAATACAATTTCGAAGGGTTATATATGTCGTTATTAGATCTTCCTGCCTGGAAAGCGCTATCTGAACACTGGGCAAGTGTGCGTAAATTACACATGCGTGATTTATTTGATGCTGATCCACTTCGTTTCGAAAAATTTTCAGTCAAGTTCAACGATATTCTGCTCGATTTTTCAAAAAACCGTATTACAGAACAAACCATCAGCTTGCTCGCGGAGCTGGCGCGCGAGTCTGAGCTTGAACAGTGGATAGAAAAAATGTTTTCAGGTGAGGAGATTAACCATACTGAAAAGCGTGCCGCTTTGCATACCGCTTTACGCAACCGCACTGCTAGCCCCGTTATAGTGGACGGCCGGGATGTCATGCCTGATATTCAGCAAGTTCTCGATAAAATGGAGTTTATAAGCCATAGCATTCGAAATGGTGAATGGATGGGCTATAGCAATCGAAATATTATTGATGTGGTTAATTTAGGCGTAGGGGGGTCGGATTTAGGGCCAGTGATGGTGACCGAAGCCTTGCGACCTTACGGTAAATCCGGTTTGCGGGTTCATTTTGTTTCCAATGTTGACCCGAGCCATATATGCGATACCTTACGTAACTTAAACCCGGAAACAACTTTATTTATCGTATCGTCTAAAAGTTTTACCACCCAGGATACCATTGCCAATGCAAAAACAGCGCGTGACTGGTTACTTGAAACCGCACGTGACGACGACGCTGTTGCAAAACACTTTATTGCGGTTGCGGCGAATACCAAAGCGGCTCAGGAATTTGGTATTGCAGATGAAAATATTCTGCAAATGTGG